>ERZ506883.528-NODE-528-length-14997-cov-4.06465_pt1 | contig 14997 bp, 13 predicted proteins | sample MGYA00513177_ERZ506883 | MGnify/ENA metagenome assembly ERZ506883 | reverse complement strand
ATGCGCAAATGATTTATTCTTATCAACGCTATGGAACAAATCAGCAGTACTCTGTGGCACATGCTATGGAGAATCTTAATATATCAACGGAGCATCTATCTGCTCATAATGCCTTGCATGATGCAGTCTTTACAGCTCACATTTGTCAGTCTTTAGATATCGCACAAGGAATTTTGCATTATGATCTAATTCGCAAGGAAAGTAGTAATCCTTTCCTATATCCTCCTATTCTCACATTTTTTATGTATGAAAATTTTTCTGAGAAAAAACGTATTGTTCATGATAGAAGAGTACGTATGTCCTTCTGTCCGTACTGTCAAACACGTTTAGAAATGACAAGACCTGAACGATTACAAGGGGATAAGCACCTAGCCATTGGAGTATGTCCTAAACATGGCGATTTTGCGGTGCAACTTAAAGTTGGAAAGTATACGATTAAGTCCGGCAGTAGTAAATTTTATGTTACTAAGGTATTAACTCATTGTACGGACGAAATTCGTTCTCTATATACTCAGAAGTCTGAAATCAATCGCGAAAAAGAGCGAAAATATTTAGAGTATCGTAAGGCAGAACATGAAAAAGTCCGCCAAAAATAGTTATGTAAATTCAAATTCATTTTCTGAATTGTACTATATATTAGGATATGAACTTTTAGAAAGGATAGATTATGGAACGTAAATATGCATGGCATAATTATGATGATGCCACTATAGAAAAGGTATATGCTTTAAGTGATACCTATCGTCAATTTTTAGATAATGGTAAAACAGAACGTGAATGCGTTGTGCAAGCTGTAGAATTTGCAGAAGCAAAGGGCTATGTAAATCTAAATGACATTATTAAAAGCAATTCGTCAATTAAAGCTGGTGATAAGATTTATTACACACATATGGATAAATCTATTGCTTTATTTAATATTGGTACTGATGATATTGAATTGGGTATGAATATTTTAGGTGCTCATATTGATTCTCCACGCATCGATGTAAAGCAAAATCCACAATATGAAGATAGTAATTTAGTATTTTGGGATACTCATTACTATGGAGGTATTAAAAAATATCATTGGGTAGCTATGCCTCTTGCTATTCATGGTGTTGTGGTAAAAACAGATGGCACTCGCATTAATATCAACATTGGTGATAAAGAAACAGATCCCGTGTTTTGCATAACTGACTTGTTACCTCATTTGGGACAAGAACAAATGCAAAAGAATGCAGCTAAAGTAATTGAAGGGGAAGCTCTTGATTTACTCATCGGTAGCCGTCCAGTTAAAGACGAAGAAAAAGAAGGGGTTACTAAATTTATTAATAGCCTTCTTGAAAAAGAGTATGGATTTATTGAACGTGACTTATTGTCTGCAGAACTAGAAATTGTACCAGCTGGTAAAGCACGTGATATGGGTTTTGATCGTTCTATGGTAATGGCGTATGGCCAAGATGACCGTGTGTGCGCTTACACATCCTTGGTAGCAATGCTTGAAGTGGATAATGTAAAGCGTACTACTTGTTGTTTACTTGTAGATAAAGAGGAAATTGGTTCTGTAGGTGCTACAGGTATGCAATCACGTTTCTTTGAAAATGCAGTGGCTGAAATTTTAACACTTATGGGTAAACCTAACTCTGTAAGTGTACGTCGTACGTTGGAGAAATCTCGTATGTTGTCCTCCGATGTAAGTGCAGGCTACGATCCACTTTATGCATCGGCGTATGAAAAGAAAAATGCTTCTTACCTTGGTATGGGTGTAGTATTTAATAAATTTACAGGCTCTCGTGGTAAAGCTGGTTCTAACGATGCGAATGCTGAGTATATGGGCTTTATCCGTCGTGTCATGGAATCTAACAATGTAACATACCAAACAGCAGAGCTCGGTAAGGTTGATTTAGGTGGTGGTGGCACCATTGCGTACATCATGGCTCTTTATGGTATGAATGTCATCGACTGTGGTGTAGCCGTTCTTAGCATGCATGCTCCTTGGGAGGTTACATCTAAGGCTGATATTTACGAGGCTAAACAATGCTATGTGGCGTTCTTAAATGCAGCTGATGAATCAATCTAAGATAATGGGGCTTTCACCAATGGTAAAAGTCCATTCTTTGTGAGGTGTATATGAAGCAAACAGAATTAGGCGCAGCTATAGAGTCTGCGAAAGGAGAGGCTACAGAGGTCAAGACTGTAAAGGTAGATATTTTTGACATCCCTGAAACGAAGGTTGAAGAATATATTGCTAATCGTGAAGAGGTAGCAGAAGCAGCAGCGCAGGTTATGAAATCATACTGTGTTACTGTAAAACGAGAAACCTTAGATCCTGAAGAAGGGGAAGCAGTAGTTGGTTACTATATAACGGGTGAAATTCTAATGTGCGTCATCTTGGATCCATTTGAAGTGCCTGTTATGAAGGTAGCTCTCGACAAAGGGACTCTTAAGGACTATATTTTAGCAGCTAATGATTTAACAGAAGATATGTTAGCGTCTCTTGAAAAGTAAAAGGATTTCGTATCTTAATGTGTTCTATAAATGGACAAATGTAAAATACTTTAACCTGCTACATTGATGTAGTAAAGAAATTTGTTTATAATAGATGTATTATAGTCATTGCAGATAGGAAGGAAATCCCCATGAACTTGAAAAAAGGTATTGCCCTAGCGCTCACGGCGGCAGCATTGTTGGCGTTTACAGGCTGTGGCTCAAATGGAACTACATCGAATGGTGAATATAAAGTTGGTGTTGTACAGCTGGTAGAACATCCTGCACTAGATGCGGCAAATAAGGGCTTTGTTGATGCGCTAAAAGAAAAAGGTTTGGCAGAAAAGATTACTTTTGATCAACAAAATGCGCAAGCTGATCAATCTAATTTGAATAGCATTGCACAGCGTTTCGTATCCGATCGGAAAAACTTGATTTTAGCAATTGCTACGCCAGCGGCTCAATCCATGGCGAATGCAACTCATGATATTCCAATCTTAGGTACAGCAATTACTGATTACGAGGCAGCTAAACTTGTTAAATCCAATCAAAAACCTGGTGGTAATGTATCTGGTACGTCTGACATGAACCCAGTAGATCAACAAGTAGATCTAATTTTACGAGTAATGCCAAATGCGAAAACAATTGGTACCATCTATAGCTCTAGCGAAGTAAACTCTCAAATTCAAGTGGAGAAGATGAAAGCTTATGCAGCTACAAAAGGCATTAAAGTTGAAGAAGTTACAGTTTCCAATGTAAACGATATTCAACAAGCGGCACAAAATCTAGTATCTCAACGTGTAGATGCAGTTTATGTACCAACAGATAATGTGGTAGCATCTGCGATGAGCAATCTTGTAGCTATTACCGATCCAGCAAAAATCCCTGTGTTTGGCGGTGAAGATAACCACGTAAAAGGTGGGGCAGTTATGTCCTTGTCTGTAGATTACTACAAACTTGGTTACCAAACCGGCTTAATGGCAGCTAAAATTCTAACTGGTGAAGCTAAAGTTGAAGATATGCCTATCGAAATGCAGAAAGAATTTAAATTAGTTGTGGGAAAAGATAAATTAGATAAATTGGGCATCACCTTACCAGAGGATTTGATGAACAAGGCGACTATGATTTAATACATATCTGGTAAGGAGTTATACATGAATTGGAAAAAAAGTATTGCAGTGGCACTTAGTGCCATTGCTGTTATGGCGATGGTAGGCGGTTGTGGTTCCAATACTGCAACTAATGACCAAAAGAAAATAGGGGTTATTCAATTAGTAGAACATCCATCTCTTGATGCTGCTAATAAAGGTTTCGTAGATGGTTTAGCAGCTAAAGGATATAAGGATGGTCAAAACATTAAAATTGACCAACAAAATGCACAGGCCGATCAATCTAATCTAAATAGTATTGCACAACGTTTCGTGTCTGATAAAAAAGATTTAGTATTAGCTATTGCAACGCCTGCGGCTCAGACGATGGCAAATGCTTCTCATGACATGCCAATCATGGGTACAGCTATTACAGATTACGTGACAGCTAAACTCGTTCAATCTAACGAGCACCCTGGTGGTAATGTATCTGGTACATCTGATATGACACCTGTTGAAAAAGAGGTTGATCTTATCATAGCATTAGTACCGAATGTAAAGCGTATTGGTGCCATTTATACATCCTCTGAAATCAACTCCCAATTACAAGTTGAAAAAATGAAAGCGTATGCTGCTACAAAAGGTATTACTGTTGTAGAGGCAACTGTTTCCAATGTAAATGATATTCAACAAGCCGCTACCAATCTTGTGAACCAAGATGTACAAGCTATCTATACGCCAACAGATAATATATTGGCATCTGCAATGGCTAACTTAGCACAAATTACAGATGCTGCTAAAATTCCAGTATTTGCTGCTGATGAAGGTATGACAATGACTGGTGGTGTAGCAACTTATTCTGTTGATTACTATCAATTGGGTTATCAAACAGGTTTAATGGCTGCTAAAGTTCTTGCAGGAGAAGCAAAAATTGCAGACTTAGCTATTGAGACACAAAAAGAGATTAAGTTAACTGTTAACGAAGAACGTGCTAAAAAATTAGGTATTACGATTCCTGAAGTTCTTCGTAAAGATATGAAACAATAGAGGAGAATTTGATGTTAGATTTAGTGGTAGGCACCATAACCACAGGCCTTTTATGGTCTTTGTTAGCGGTCGGTGTATTCATAACCTTCCGCGTATTAGATGTGGCTGACTTAACCGTGGAAGGTACGTTCCCAATGGGGGCAGCCATTTCTGCTATTTTAATTACAAGTGGTATGAATCCAATCCTTTCCATTTTACTTGCCGGTGTGGGTGGTATGATAGCCGGTGCTGTAACAGGTTGGATTCATACAAAATTAAAAATTCCTGCATTATTGGCTGGTATTTTGACAATGATTGCATTGTACTCTGTAAACCTTCACATCATGGGCAAAGCTAATGTATCTTTGCTTCGTATGGATACAATTTATACGATTCTTGGTGGATTTTTCCATACGCCGAATATGTGGTCTGCAGCCATCGTAGGTATTATAGTAGCTGTAGTTGTATGTTTGCTCTTATTTTGGTTCTTCGGTACCGAAATTGGTACAGCCTTACGTGCTACAGGTGTTAACCCTCAAATGATTCGCGCTCAAGGCGTAAATACTGATAATATGATCGTTCTTGGTCTTTTGATTTCCAATGGTTTTGTTGGTATGTCTGGGGCTCTCATTGGTCAATTCCAAGGCTTTGCTGATGTAGGCATGGGGATTGGTACCATCGTTATTGGTTTGGCTTCTGTAATCATCGGTGAAGTAGTGTTTGGTACGAAATCCTTTGTACGTAGTCTCATCGCCGTAGTACTTGGTTCTATTGTATATCGTATCGTTATTGCTGCAGTTCTCTACATGGGTATGCCACCAAACGATTTGAAATTATTTACTGCAATTCTTGTTGCCATCGCGCTTTCCTTACCTACATTGAAAGCAAAATGGTTGGCTCGTTAAGGAGGACACTATGTTAGAAGTAAAAAATATGGTAAAAACCTTCTTTAAGGGCACAATTAATGAAAAGACTGCATTACAAGGCATTAATCTTCGTCTAGAAGAGGGGGATTTTTGTACTGTCATTGGTGGTAATGGTGCTGGTAAAAGTACTTTGTTAAACTCCATTGCTGGTGTATTTCCAGTAGATGAAGGATCCATTACAATTAATGAGATTGATGTGACAAAAATGCCAGAATACAAACGTGCTAAATACATTGGTCGTGTATTCCAAGACCCTATGGTTGGTACTGCTGGTAATATGCAAATCGAGGAAAACTTGATTCTTGCTATGCGCCGTGGTAAAAGCTTAGGTCTTAAATGGGCTTTCAAAGATAGTGAACAAGCATTTTTCAAGGAACGTCTTGCATTATTAGGCTTAGGCCTTGAAGATCGTTTATCTGCTCGCATGGGCCTACTATCTGGTGGTCAACGTCAATCTATTACATTGTTAATGGCTACTATGCTTCGTCCAGAACTCTTATTGTTGGATGAGCATACGGCGGCACTTGACCCTAAAACTGCAGAAAATGTATTGCAACTAACAGATAAACTCGTTGCAGAACATAATCTAACAACTCTTATGATTACCCATAATATGCGTGATGCATTGCGATTTGGTAATCGCCTCATCATGATGGACGCTGGTCGAATCATCTATGATGTAAAAGGGGAAGAAAAGAAACAATTAACTGTTGCGGACTTACTTCAAAAGTTCGAGGTAGCTGGTGATAATGCACTGAGTGACCGCATGGTGCTAGGTGCTAAATAATAGAAGGAAGTTCTAATCTATCTTTTGTTCAATTACTGTATTTTTGCTTTACAAGATAGGGCAGATACTGTATACTAAATTAGGTCGTAAGACATATCGTAAGCGAAGTATTCGATTCTCCAACGGTTACTTAAGCTTATCGGGATTATAATTTTTTAGGAGGTAACATTAATGTTAACTACAGAAGCTAAATTAGCAGTAATTAAAGAATACGCTACTCATGAAGGTGACACTGGTTCTCCAGAAGTACAAGTTGCGATTTTAACAAGTCGCATTCAATACTTAACTGAACACTTGAAAGAGCACAAAAAAGACCATCATTCCCGTCGTGGTTTGTTGAAATTGGTTGGTCAACGCCGTAACATGCTTGACTACCTTCGTCGTAAAGATATCGAACGTTACCGTTCCCTTATTGAACGCCTTGGTCTTCGTAAATAATAAAATTAGCCGTCCTAAAGGACGGCTTTTTTATTTTGAATTGGCTATTTAGCTTTAATTGATATATAATTAGAAGGTATACATATAAGAAGATTTTTAGGAGGAATAGGAATGGAACAATTCCAAATGGACCTAGCTGGTCGTATGCTTACGATTGAGACTGGGGAACTTGCAAAACAAGCTAGCGGTGCTGTAATGGTTGGCTATGGCGATACTCGTGTACTGGTTACTGCTACAGGCTCTAAAGAGGCGAAGGATATCGACTTCTTCCCACTTACAGTAGACTATGAAGAAAAAATGTATGCGGTTGGTCGTTTACCAGGGGGGTTCATTAAACGTGAAGCGCGTCCACCTGAGTCTGCAATCTTGAATAGCCGTTTGATTGACCGTCCTATTCGTCCATTATTTAATAAAGGTGTACGTAACGAAGTACACGTAGTAGCAACAGTTATGTCTGTGGACCAAGATTGTGATCCAGCCATTTGTGGTATGATTGGCGCCTCTGCGGCATTGTCTATTTCTGATGTTCCTTGGAATGGCCCTATTGCAGGCGTTCGTATGGGACGTATCAATGGTGAGTTTGTTGTAAATCCAACGAAATCACAATTAGAAGAAACAGATCTTAATATCGTTGTAGCTGGTACTAAAGATGCTATTCTCATGGTTGAAGGTGGCGCTGAAGAAGTACCGGAAGATATCATTCTTGAAGTTATCATGGCAGCTCACGAAGAAATCAAAAAAATCGTAGCATTCCAAGAAGATATGACTGCAAAAGTAGGTAAGGAAAAACGCGTATTTGAATGTAAAGATGTTCCTGCTGAAATTAGTGATGCAGTTCGTGCCTATGGTCATGATAAACTTGATGCTGCAGTTCGTTGTGCAGATAAACAACAACGTGATGCACAAGAAAATGAAGTACGTGCAGATGTATTAGCTCACTTTGAAGAAATCTACCCAGATAACTTGGCTGATGTAAATAAAGCATTTGATGCAATGACAAAAGAAATTGTGCGTCATATGATTACTGTTGAAAAAATCCGTCCAGATGGTCGCCAACTTGATGAAGTTCGTCCAATCTCTTGCCGTACAGGCGTATTACCTCGTACACATGGCTCTGGCTTGTTTACACGTGGTCAAACTCAAGTGTTGAATGTCACAACAGTGGCGCCTTTATCTGAAAAACAAACCATCGATGGTCTTGGTGTTGAAACTGAAAAACGTTATATCCATCATTATAATTTCCCATCCTTCTCTGTAGGGGAAACTCGTTCTTCCCGTGGCCCTGGGCGTCGTGAAATTGGTCATGGTGCGTTGGCCGAACGCGCATTGGTACCTGTGATTCCAAGTGAAGAAGATTTCCCATATGCTTTGCGTTTAGTATCTGAAGTATTGGAATCTAATGGTTCTAGCTCCATGGCTTCCGTATGTGGTTCTACATTATCTTTGATGGATGCTGGTGTACCTATTAAAGCACCTGTAGCTGGTATCGCTATGGGTCTTGTAACTCAAGGGGAACACTATACAATTTTAACAGATATTCAAGGCATGGAAGATGCTCTTGGAGATATGGACTTTAAAGTTGCTGGTACAGCTAAAGGCGTAACAGCAATTCAAATGGATATCAAGATTTCCGGATTATCACGAGAAATCCTTCAAGAAGCATTAGAACAAGCTCACAAAGGCCGTATGCATATCATGGGCATCATGCTTGATACAATTGCTGAACCACGTCAACAAATGTCCCAATACGCTCCACGTATTATTACAATGAAAATTGATTCCGATAAGATTCGTGACGTAATCGGTTCTGGCGGTAAAGTAATTCGCAGTATTATCGAAGAAACAGGCGCTAAAATTGACATCGAAGATGATGGTACAGTATTTATCGCTTCTGTAGAACAAGAAGGTGCTGCAAAAGCTCAAGAAATTATCACAAACCTTACTAAAGAGGTTGAAGTAGGGGAAGTATACCTTGGTAAAGTAACTCGTCTAATGGCTTTTGGCGCATTTGTAGAGGTATTACCAGGTAAGGAAGGTCTTGTACATATTTCCAAACTTGCGAAAGAACGCGTTGAAAATGTAGAAGACGTAGTAAGTGTAGGGGATGAAATCATGGTAAAAGTTATCGAAATCGATAAACAGGGCCGTGTAAACTTGTCCCGTAAAGATTGTTTAAAATAAGAGGTGTTACATGGATATTCGTGGCTTTGAAGTAGTTTCTGCTTTTGAAGAACAAGATATCAACTTACCAACACGTAAAACAACTGAAAGCGCAGGCTATGATATTGAATGTGCTGAAGCTGTTACATTAGAACCAGGCCAAGTAGTGCTCGTTCCGACAGGTATTAAAGCTTTCATGGCGTACGACGAATACCTTGCCATTCACATCCGATCTAGCATGGCTATTAAACGCCATTTAGCACTTGTGAATAGCACAGGTATCATTGATAGTGATTACTACAACAATGAGGACAACGAAGGTCATATTATGATCGCTCTCTATAATTTTGGCAAAGAACCAGTTACCCTTGAAAAAGGCGAACGCGTTGCTCAAGGTATATTCTCTAAATACCTTATTACAAATGATGATGATGCTACTGGTGTAAGAACTGGTGGCATTGGAAGCACTGGGACTATGTAAATAATATATGGTTTTGTATAAACTAGTAAAAACCGCTCAACTTTGTTGGGCGGTTTTTGTGTGTTTATTTCTCTCTTCAGCTGTAATTATTATCAATAATACTATATAATATTTATTATAGTTAGTAGAACAATTCGGGAGGCTTTATGAAACAGGAGTCAAAACAAAAAAAGAATGTAGGTACATCAGTTATGGGGAATGACATTGAGACTACACAAAATACCATGCACGTTTTGGATGAGAATAAGGTTCTTAAAAAAAGTTATGAAGATGTAGTATATATTTCTCAACCTTTTGGGGCGACCTCGTTAAATACATTAGCAGCGCGAGCTTTGTTATTTGGACTAAATCCTGTATCTTTAAAAAAGGCGCGTGTCCTTGAGCTTGGATGTTCTTTTGGCGGGAACATTATTTCTCAAGCTTTATACTATCCTGAAGCGTCTTTTACGGGTATTGATTTATCGTCTTCCCAGATTAAGATGGGAAATGAACTGATTGCGTCGATGGGACTATCTAATATACATTTGCTTGAGAAGGATATTCTAGATATTGATGATTCATTCGGTACCTTTGACTATATTATTGTACATGGTATTTGGTCCTGGGTTCCGGATGTGGTAAAAGATAAAATTCTATCTATCTGTAATAAGAATTTATCCGACAATGGTGTAGCTTATGTATCGTATAATACGTATCCTGGATGGAAACGATTAGAGCAGTATCGAGAAATCATGCAATATGCAGAGCAAAAAGAGTTAGAGCTACCGTTGATGGAGCGGACTTTATATACGAAGAATATATTGAAGCTCGTAGCGGATACAATGGGATTAGATAATCGGATAAGTCAAAAAGCGAGTTATAAAATTGATAACATCCAAAATGTGTTGAGCTCTAACGATTATTATGTGGCTCATGAATATTTAGAGCCTTTTAATGATCCTGTATATGTACATGAATTTATAAAACGTGCCAATGACCAAGGTTGTGCCTATATAGGGGATGTATTTCTTTCACGATCTTTCATAAGTTGGTTACCGGAGGATATTCACGATAATATAGCTCAATTGGCAAATGATGATTATATTGCAAAAGAGCAATATTATGATTACATTTATGATACGCAGTTTAGAATGTCCCTGTTAACGAAAAATAAACATAGTAAAAAGATTGTTCGTAATGAATGAGTTAGTATAGATGTATTATCAAAATTATATTATTGCAGCGTTGTCAATACTGGTATTCCTTCTAATATGACGGATAGTATCCATATTGCTATTAAAGAGGTTATGGATCGAGGGGATATATTTACTGTTCAGGATATAGTTGATCATATACATAGAAAGTTGCCTGGTTATACTATCGAAATGGACAGAGTTTATTCTCGTTTACTATATTTGATTATTGTAGATAATCTCGATATGTATGCCGAACCATATGAAAGAGTTGCTTTCGAAGATAATAAGGTGTATATACCTCAACGTTTTATAGATTTTATTTCTACTATAGTAGAAAAAGAAGGCAGCTCCTATATTGGTATAGGCGACATGTACAATAAAGTACAACAAGATATAGATAATGGATTTCTCTTTGTAATAAAGCAAATGGTGGAGCCTACAACAAAAGAAAAGATTCTTGCTATTATGGATGACAATATTACAGTTCAGCGTCATACGCGGGATAATATTGATTTTATTGTTCCTAATAAAGTGTACTTAGAGGAAATTTTACAACGTATAAGGATGCTCGGGTTTTTACATAAAATAAAAGATTAGAGGTATATATGGCAATTAGTAAGGAAATTCAGAAATCCAGTGAAATGAAATTTAACGGTAAGTTGATTCAAGTTACCTATGATATAGCCGATGTGAACGGAAAGGATGCATGGCGTGAGGTTGTGCATCATCCGGGTGCTACAGCGATTGTGGCAGTAACAGAGGATAATAAGATTGTTATGGAACGTCAATTTAGATATGCTTTGCAACAGACGCTACTGGAGGTACCAGCAGGAAAATTAGATCCAAATGAAGAACCGATTGTTTGTGCTAAACGGGAGCTTGCTGAGGAAACCGGCTATCGTGCAGCTCAATGGATTTCGTTAGGTACAATTGCTACGAGTCCTGGTTTCTGCAATGAAGTATTACATTTATATCTTGCGAAGGACCTTACCATGGGGGAAACCAATTGGGATCCTGATGAATATGTGGAGCTAGAATACTACACATTGACAGAACTATTGGAAGCTATCAAGAATGAGGCTATTAAGGATAGCAAATCTTTGGCGGCCCTCATGCTTGCTATGCCATATCTTAAGTAATTTTTAGAAATATTATCTCTCAATATAATATGTATTTTATTAATTCATATTGATGATTTTAACTGTAATATGTTATAAAGTATTTTTACATTATATGAGTAACTAATCTCATATAGATTTAGGAGTACATATGTATAATCGAATTATTCTACTAGTAATGGATAGTGTCGGTGTAGGGCATGCAGCCGATGCGATTAAATTTGGCGATGAAGGTTCGAATACATTAGGACATATCGAAGCGGTAGCAGGACCTATTCGCTGTCCAAATTTAAAATCTCTAGGTTTAGCTAATATTGCTGATATATCAGCGTTTGATGAGCCTGTTATTGGCGCTTATGGTCGTATGGCTGAAACGAGTACTGGCAAAGATACGACAAGTGGTCATTGGGAGATGATGGGGCATCCTGTAACGGTGCCATTTCCGACATTTTATGATGGATTTCCGAAGGAACTGATGGATGCTTTCACAAAAGAAACGGGTTATGGATTTCTTGGTAATGAGGTAGCCTCTGGAACGGAAATTATTGAACGCCTCGGAGAAGAACATATAAGAACTGGTAAGCCAATCGTATATACATCGGCGGATTCGGTTTTTCAAATTGCAGCGCATGAGGATATCATTCCCTTAGAAGATTTGTATCGCATGTGTCAAATTACACGCGATAAAGTATGTGTCGGTGATTATTATGTGGGGCGTATTATAGCTCGACCTTTTGTTGGTACACCAGGTCATTTTGTACGCACCTCAAATCGTCATGATTACAGTCGTATGCCTGAAAAGAAAATGGTGCAACAAGAGTTACAAGACGCAAACATTCCAACAGTGGCAGTGGGCAAAATCGGCGATATTTATGCTCATGTTGGCTGGGATGCATCATATCCGACAAAGTCTAACGCGCATGGTATGAACGTAGTTCCTTATCTGTTGGGCCAAAGCTTTACACGGGGGTTCATGATGGTCAATCTTGTTGAATTTGATAGTCTTTACGGACATCGTCGCAATGTAGAAGGGTATAAGCGTGCTATTGAAGACTTTGATTACCAATTAGGTGGTTTGTTGGACTTGCTTAAAGATGATGATTTACTTCTCATCACTGCAGATCATGGGAATGATCCGACTTGGAAAGGTACAGATCATACGAGAGAAATGGTGCCTTTGTTAGCTTATAGTCCAAGTATGAGTCATTCCGTAGCTTTAGGTGATAGACATAGTTTTGCGGATATAGGCGAAACAGTATTACAAAACTTTGGATTGAAACAATGGCATATTGGAAAATCATTTTTTGATATTCTCAATTTGAAGTAATTTACCTGTGTAGAGTATAGGATAGAAGATGTTGATTCTAATGCCGATACAACTAGTAAGTAACTTGTTGTATCGGCATTTTATTGTTGGAGTAACCTTTAAAGGTTGGAGAAATATGTTGCAAAAAAATAAAAAAAATATATTGACACACACGGATACGTGTATTATACTTACATCATAAGGTGAAAGAATTCACCAACATGTAGAACAGAAAGACTTAGATTCTCACAGCAATTCTTTAACATTTTACAATTAAAAAGATGAGGATAGAATCTAGTATAATTTCATAGTTATCGTTCATAAACGATTCATAAGGTTAGACACAAGCAGCAATTTCCTATTGATTAAATCAAAAGAGTAATGATGGAGACTATTTTGCCTCGGATATCGTGTCTAGTTAGCCTTAGCCTCGATGAGGTTAGTAATTGTATTGAACTTTGTATTGTAACCGCTCATGGTTATCTTGTTTATTTTGCTTTCAAAATTTACGTTGTGATAATCCGCAGTGGTTTTTTTATATGCCAAGGAGATATGAACTATGAATACATTTATGGACGCATTAACAACAAATGAAAAATCCTATACCGGTAATGGTGGAACGGCGTATCGAACGAGTGCTAGTACTCTCGTAGACCTAAATTTTTCCGTTCCTTCTTTGCGTAATGCAGCAATTAATTTCTATGGTAAAAGTAAAAGCCAATCCTATTTTTATGGAGAGGCACATAGGATGGAAGCAGTTGACGCATTGCGTTTATTTATTACATCATATGAGGAAGATCCTTTATATACCATGAAGTGGCTTATGTATGCACGCCACATTAAGCTTGGTCTTGGTGAACGCGATGCATTTCGTATGATGCTCACTAAAATCGGTGATTTGTATCCAGAAATGGCTTTGCAATTTATCATTGGTACTGAGTTGTGGAATTATGGTCGTTGGGATGATGTATTGCGTATCTATTTTGATACGACTAGTGATGTTCTTCATGACGGATTGGGGAGACTAATTAGGAGTCAATTTAGTCATGATGTGATAGGCTGTGGTCTTGGTGATTCTATTAGCCTCCTAGCAAAATGGATGCCCTCTAATAACACGTCATCTAAGCAGGCTCGTTCTGAGGCGGTTATTTTACAATCCTTATTGAATTTGAATGCTCGTGAGTACCGTAAGTCATTATCCATATTACGTAAATACCTAGCAGTTGTTGATCGTAAGGCATCTCTTAACCAATGGAATGATATTAATTATAATCACGTGCCATCTAAGGCAAATTTAAAATATCGAAATGCCTTCCTAAATCATGATGAGGAACGTCGTAAAACTTATCTTGCATCTCTGAAAAAGGGTGATACATCTGTTAGGATTAATGCTAATTCTATGTTCCTCTATGATATTGTTCATGCCTATACAAATCCTAATGGCTGGGTAGGTACTATTAAAGCAGAGGATCCTACACTAGAAGAATTGTGGAATGCTCAAGAGCCGCCCAAAGCATATGATGATATATTGATCATACGAGATGGCTCTAGCTCTATGTGGCAACCAGTAGCAGGCAATAACTCTGTGACGGCTCTTAGTGTGGGCGATTCCATTGCACTATATTGTACAGAACATAATAGGAATCAAGCTTTCAAAAATCGATTTATTACGTTTAGCAGCAATCCTGAAATTGTTGATATTTCAATGTGTAAGTCATTACATGATAAATTAAGACGATTACGTAGATTCGATGATTTCCGTACTACGGATATTGAGGCTACCTTTGATTTGATTCTAGATACGGCTATTAAGTATCATATGCGTCAAGAGGATTTACCTAAGACGTGTCTTGTCATTTCGGACATGCAATTTGATCAGGCTACAGTTCATAGTGATACAGTTACAGTAATGGAAATGTGCCGTAAGAAATTTGAAGACTGTGGTTATAGTATGCCACGCCTTATTTTCTGGAACGTGTCTCTTTATGCGCACAATACAATACCTGTACAATCACATCCAAGCGGC
>ERZ506883.487-NODE-487-length-15955-cov-6.8395_pt1 | contig 15955 bp, 10 predicted proteins | sample MGYA00513177_ERZ506883 | MGnify/ENA metagenome assembly ERZ506883 | reverse complement strand
TAAAAGCCGCTGAACGCATACTGACTATTTGATTAATGATCAAATATCCAGTATGTGTCCAGCAGCTTCACATTATATTAATTATAACAAAATGCAAACATTGCCTACTCATCCCAAACCAGATATGCCGACACGAGCCAATGGTTCATCTCGTTGCCGTTTATCGGCTGGGCCTTAGGAATGTCAACAGTGAAGGTATGGCGGCCAGCCTTGAGGTCGCCGAGCTCCACTTCTTCAGGAACGACGTCAGTGCCGGGACACCAGTTGGAGCGTGAGAAGTCGGAAGAAGCGACCGGCTCTTCCACCTCTTTCTCCGTATAGCCATTCTCACCGATGTATGAAGCTACGCGCTTCTCAAGCCAAACGCCCGTAGCAGGATTGAAACGGCGGAACGAGGCGCAGTCGTCACGCCAAGGGATGAAGCGCTTCACTTCCTTGCCGTCTACAGAAAGGATGTTCTCCTTCTGCACAAACTCGTCGCCACCATCATGACCTCCATGTCCTGTAACGATATACTTCAGACGGACATTGCGTGCTCCCTTAGGAAGAACGAAGTCGGTGGTGATGGGCTTGCGTGCGAAAATGTCGGGATATTCCTGACCGATGTAGTAGACGGTGTTGAGGAGCGGCATTACCTGACGACGCTGCATGCGGTCGCAAGAAATGGTGCTCTCCTTAAACTGCAGCTCCATGCTTGCAAGATAGCCCTGCTCTGTCCATGTGTCAATAAAGACACCGACGTAAGCCTCATCCTCAAGAAGCGGATAGAGGTCGGTGATGTCCTGCTGCCACTGCACGCACTTCTCCCATTTCGGGATGTAGACTGGACGGCGCTTAGAGGAGAGCGTGTCGTTTTTGTTACTGTAGAAGCCAACACCAAAAGGTGTCATAAATCGCATCAGCTCGACGGTGGGAAGATAGTCCTTGCCAGCCACCACGCCTACGAGCTTCTCAAGCTTCAGAGAGTCGACGGCAGGAAACTTGTTCTTGCCTTCAGCTATGGTCATGAGGTTGATGGCAGACTTGCGCGGAAGCACGAAGCATGATCCGGTCTTGTCCCATCTGTCGCCGTTGGAAGCGATGGTGGTCTTTATGTATACCTTAACATTGCGCTCGTAATGGGGCACCTGAATCTTCTTAAGGATGATGCGTCCGTTGACAAGGCGGATTATGCCGTCAGCATCAGCGGCATTAAACCCGCCAAGCTTTGTAGGATCGTAATGCACATTGGTCTTGTCAAACACCTTAATAGTGGTGTTACCCTTCGCAGCAAACTCCTTATGATTGGACTTGGGAGCAGCCATAACGGAGAGCGAGACCATCAGGGAAATAAGAACAGAAAAGTATCTCATCTTTATTATTTACTGATTTTGAGTTTATCAGATTAGTTGCTCTCTATCACCTTTCCTGCACCGCGATACAGCTTGATGGGGCCGTCAAGAAGCACAGCCACAACCGTAATCATCGGGTCAAGTGAGCGTTCGGGTACGTTGATATACAAGTTGCCCGGCACCTCGCTCCAGTAGTTCTTGTTGAAAACCTTCGAGCTGATAATCTCGCCGTCGCCGACAACCCACACACGGTTTACCTTATTCATAAGACCCTTCACTTCGATGGGACCGTTGGGCTTGTAGGGAAGGTAGAGATAAAGGATGTCACCAGCCTTGTTGAGTGTGGAGTAACCCTGGAAATGCTCGCCCGGAATGCCAGCACGTGTGTCGTAGATGGCTTCCTTATGCTTCTTGGTCCAGCGTCCGAACTCCTTCAGTATGGCTACCTGCTCCTCAGGAATGGTGCCGTCCTCCTTAGGACCGATGTCGAGAAGCATATTGCCACCCATAGACAGACAGTCAACGAAGGTACGCAGAAGAATGTAGGGCGACTTATAGTTGGTGTCGGCATGCTGATATCCCCAAGAGTCGTTCATGGTCATGCAAAGCTCCCAATGCTTGTCTTCGGGACGTACCACGGGCACACCCTGCTCAGGAGTGGCATAATCGCCGTAGCCCTGTATGCGTGAGTTGATGATGACGTTCTTGTTGGCCTTGCGGAGGAATTCAGACAGACCCTTGGCATTCCACGTCTCAGCCGACTGCTCCCAGTCGCCGTCAAACCAGTAGAGATCGGGCTTGTATGCGTTAAGCTCGCCGAGCTGGTCGAAGTCGAACTTGAGGAACTTCTGCCAACGTGCAGGATCGTCCTTCACGTCGTAACGTGTCTCTGTACGAGTGAAGTTGGGATAGTCGGGATGCGACCAATCAATGAGCGAATAATAGAGTCCGAGCTTCAGACCGTGCTTGCGCACTTCCTTAACGAAGGGAGTAAGAAGGTCGCGCTTGGCAGCCGTAGCCTTCACGGTGTTAAGGTCGCTGTACTTCGTGTCCCACAACGCCACACCGTCGTGATGCTTCGTAGTGATGACAGTATAACGTGCACCGCTCTCCTTGATAAGGTCGAGCCAAGCCTTGGGGTCGTATTTGCTTGCGGTGAAGCCTGAGCACTGCGACATATACTGCTCATAGGGCAGATATTTGTTGTGGAACGACCAACTCTCTGATACGCCGTTAACGGCATAGATACCCCAATGTACGAAGATGCCCAACTTGGCATGATCGAACCATTCCATACGCTTGTCCTTCTGCTCTTCAGTCTCCGCCTGTACGGTGTTCTGTGCTACGGCACCTGACGTTGCGGCAAGACAAAGCAGCGAACATAAGATTTGCTTTAGTTTCATACTATATATATATTATAATGTAAATTAGTTGCTTAAAGTAAAAAGTGGTGTATTTGCAAAATTACGTCTTTTTACCTATATATCTTAAAAAAACAAATAAAAAAAGTAACAAAAAAGCAAAAAAGAGAAAATACAGGCTATTTTGTGCAATAGAATGAGTAATTTTGTAGGCTTAATAGGCGGATGGCAAACGCATTCAGCTTGCCAACCTCAAGACATACAGACAAGATATGAACAAAAGAAGTAGCACATCCATTCAAATGATTGCCGACTACGAAGGCGACGTGACAAACCTCTTTAATGTTAATATAGACGGGGAGCTTCCTATTCTTGCAACCCGTAACATTGCTATATTCCCTGGTGTTATCTCACCCGTCATCATAGGACGCAAGCAAAGCCTCAACTTGCTGGACAAGCTGCGCAAACATAACGATGCGGCATTTGCCGTATTCTGCCAGAAAGACCAGGAAGTGGAGAATCCGGAAGGCAAGGACCTTTTCGAATATGGCGTTTATGCCAAGCTCGTGAAGGTGCTGGAAATGCCTGGTCCTGGCAATAACCTCACAGCCATCATACAGGGTCTCGGCAGATGCCGTCTGAAGAGCATCACACGCACTATGCCTTTTATGCTCGGCGAAGTGTGCCCGGCGATGGAGGACATGCCGAAGGAAAACGACAAGGAGTTTGCCACAGCCATGGAGGATATGCGCTCCACAACGCTCAACTATATCCGCATGAACGAGGACCTGCCTGACGAATCGCAGTTTGCGCTTAACAATATATCTAATAATGTTATAGCCGTTGACTTTGTCTGCACCAACCTTCCGTTCAGCATCGAGGACAAGGAGCTGCTTATCTCTACTGGAAGCATCAAGGAACGTATCATCCAGACGCTCCGCGTACTGCACAAGGAAATGCAGCTACTGGAACTGAAGCAGAACATCCGCTCAAAGACACGCGAGGATCTCGACGAGCAGCAGCGCGAATACTTCCTGCAACAGCAGATCAAGAACATTAAGGAGGAACTTGGCGGAGGCGAAGGTTCGCCCGAACGCAAGGACCTTGAGGAGAAGGCTAAGAGCAAGGCTTGGCCGGAAGAGGTGGACAAGATATTCAGAAAGGAGCTTGACAAGCTGGATATGTTTAATCCGCAAAGCCCGGAGTACAGCATACAGTATAACTATCTCCAGACAATGACAAACCTTCCTTGGGGAGAGTATACCAAGGATAATCTCGACCTCAAGCGTGCACAGCGCATACTTAACCATGACCACTACGGCATGGAGAAAGTAAAGGAGCGTATCCTCGAATATATGGCTGTACTGAAGCTGAGAGGCGACCTCAAGTCGCCCATCATCTGCCTCTACGGCCCTCCGGGAGTGGGCAAGACCAGCCTCGGAAAGAGCATCGCAGCAGCAATGAAGCGCAAGTATGTGCGCATGTCATTGGGTGGTCTGCACGACGAGTCGGAGATTCGCGGACACCGCCGTACATACGTGGGTGCCATGCCGGGACGTATAATAAAGAACATACAGAAGGCAGGTTCAGCTAATCCCGTATTCATTCTTGACGAGATTGACAAGGTGACGCAGAACACCATCAACGGCGACCCGTCGTCGGCTCTGCTTGAGGTGCTCGACCCAGAACAGAACAACGCCTTCCACGACAACTATCTGGACGTGGACTTCGACCTCTCCAAGGTGCTCTTCATCGCCACAGCCAACGACCTCGGATCCATTCCGCGTCCATTGCTCGACCGTATGGAGCTGATAGAGGTGAGCGGATACATCACCGAGGAGAAGATAGAGATAGCCAAGCGCCATCTCATCCCGCGTGAGATTGACAACTGCGGCCTTACAGCCAAGGAGGACAAGCCGACATTCACAAAGGCTGCCATTGAGAAGATAATAGAACAGTATACGAGAGAGAGCGGTGTAAGACAGCTCGAGAAGCAGGTGAACAAGGCTCTGCGCAAGCTCGCATACAAGAAGGCTCTCGACGACGTGCTCCCATACGAGAAGATCACCCCCAACGAGATAGAGGACCTGCTCGGCAAACCGCCATTCTATCGCGACATCTATCAGGGCAACGACTATGCCGGTGTAGTGACGGGTTTGGCTTGGACAAGCGTAGGTGGAGAGATTCTCTTCATCGAGACTTCGCTGAGCAAGGGCAAGGCTGGCAAGCTGACACTGACCGGAAACCTCGGTGACGTGATGAAGGAGTCGGCGGTAATAGCCCTCGAATACGTGAAGGCTCACATCGACTCTCTCGGCGTGGACTATCGTATCTTCAACAACTGGAACATCCACATACACGTGCCGGAAGGTGCCACACCTAAGGACGGTCCCTCAGCAGGTATCACTATCGCCACCTCCATAGCTTCGGCTCTAACCCAGCGTAAGGTTCGCAAAAACACAGCGATGACGGGAGAGATAACTCTGCGCGGCAAGGTTCTGCCTGTAGGCGGAATAAAGGAAAAGATTCTTGCAGCCAAGCGCGCCGGCATCACAGACATCGTGATGTGCCAGGACAACCGCAAGGACATCGAGGAAATCCCCGAGATTTACCGCAAGGGCGTAGAGTTCCACTACGTCGAGAACGTACAGGACGTATGGAAGTTCGCCCTCACAGACGAGAAGGTGGACAATCCCATCGACCTCAGCATCAAGGAAGAAGAAAAGAATTAAGTAAAAAAAGAGACAAGAAAAGCAGAAAATGACATTCGAACTCCAACATACAGACAGTGCCTCAGACGCTCGCACCGGTATAATAACAACCGACCACGGACAGATAAAGACACCTATCTTTATGCCCGTGGGAACGGTAGGTTCTGTAAAGGGCGTACATTTCCAGGAGTTGCGCGAGCAGGTGAAAGCCCAGATTATCCTCGGCAACACTTATCACCTCTACCTGAGACCCGGACTCGACACGATACGCAAAGCAGGAGGCCTGCATAAGTTCAACACATGGGACCGTCCTATCCTTACCGATTCGGGTGGTTTCCAGGTATTCTCGCTTACAGGTATCCGCAAGCTTCGTGAGGAAGGATGCGAGTTTCGCTCACACATTGACGGATCAAAGCATATCTTCACCCCTGAGAACGTCATGGACACGGAACGCATCATCGGTGCTGACATCATGATGGCATTCGACGAGTGCCCTCCTGGAGAGAGCGACTACGAGTATGCCAAGAAGAGCCTTGCCCTCACACAGCGCTGGCTCGACCGCTGCATTAAGCGATTCGACGAGACCGAACCGCTTTACGGACACCGTCAGAGCCTCTTCCCCATCGTGCAGGGATGTAAATACAAGGACCTGAGAAGAGAGGCTGCAAAGTTCGTGGCAGACAAGGGAGCCGATGGCAATGCCATCGGAGGATTGGCTGTAGGCGAACCGACGGAGGTGATGTACGAGATGATTGAGGTGGTGAACGAGATTCTCCCGAAAGACAAGCCCAGATATCTTATGGGAGTGGGAACACCACAGAACATTCTCGAGGCTATAGAGCGCGGAGTGGACATGTTCGACTGCGTTATGCCTACACGTAACGGACGCAACGCCATGCTCTTCACCTACAACGGCACCATGAACATGCGCAACAAGAAGTGGGAACAGGACTTCTCACCCATAGACCCTGACGGATGTGACATCGACCGCATCCACACCAAGGCATACCTCCACCACCTCTTCAAGGCGCAGGAACTTCTTGCCATGCAGATAGCGAGCATACATAACCTCGCCTTCTACCTACGACTCGTCACAGACGCACGCACCCACATCGAACAAGGCGACTTCGTACAGTGGAAACGCAGCGTTATTGACAATCTCGGAAGAAGGATTTAGGAAAAAACAGTAAGATGAAAAGAAAGAACATCAGACGCTTTCGCCACCTGCTCCACGTCGCACGATGGTGGGAATCGCATACAAGGACACTAAGGAAGGCAATGGCATGGACTGCACGCAAGCTTGCCTTCCTTAGGGTATTGAACGTCCTTAACCCGCTGAGATACATAAAAATTCTCGACTGGTATATCATACGTAAGTTCATCGGTACGTACATCTATTCCATATTGCTGATTATCAGTATCTCCATCGTCTTCGACGTTAACGAGAACCTTGCGAAGTTCAGCCAATACCATGCGCCTCTTAAGGCCATCGTATTCGACTATTACGCCAACTTTGTGCCTTACTTTGCCAATCTCTTCAGCCCGCTCTTTGTCTTCATTGCCGTGATTTTCTTCACGTCAAAGCTGGCATCCAACTCGGAGATTATATCGATGCTGGCAGCAGGCGTGTCCTTTAAGCGACTAATGAGACCATACATGATATCGTGCGTGCTGATATCCACTCTGTCGTTCTTTCTCTCTGCCTACGTCATTCCGCACGGAACAGTGGTAAGGCAGAACTTCGAGTCGATGTATAAGAACAAGAAGAAGAACACAAGTGCGGACAACGTGATGTTGCAGGTAGACCGAGGCACGATAGCCTACATACAGCATTACGACAATAACATGAAGCGTGGATTCGGATTCTCGCTGGACAAGTTTGAGAACAAGAAGCTCGTCAGCCACATGACGGCAATGGAGGCACAGTACGACACCATATCCGACTCGAAGTATCATTGGACACTGACCAACTGGAAGATACGAGAGCTGCACGGACTGAAGGAGCACATCACCAGCGGAGCAAAGCGCGACACGCTGATACAGATGGAACCGACTGACCTCGTCTACTCAAAAGGTCAGCAAGAGACGTTCACGTCGCCGGAGCTGAAGGAATATATCTCTAAGCAGATTGACCGAGGAAACGGCAACGTAGTGCAGTATCAGGTGGAATATCACAAGCGTATAGCCTCGTCCTTCGCCTCATTCATCCTGACCACCATTGGCTTGTCGCTGTCATCGCGCAAGAGGAAAGGAGGCATGGGTATGTATCTGGGAATAGGTCTGGCGCTAAGTTTCGGCTACATCATGCTGCAAACAGTATCGGCGACATTCGCCATCAATGCCGGAGCTCCACCAATGCTCGCGGCATGGGTGCCTAATATGATTTTTGCTGTAGTGGCATACTTCTGCTACAGAAAGGCACCGAACTAAAAGCGGTAGGCACAATTTCTACGTGCCTTACCGCTACGTAAACTTTAAACATTATTCAATTAAACATTACAAGTAATGTATTTCGACGAAACAGAACTCAACGACCATGTGCTTGACGCACTATATGATATGCGTTTCGACAAATGCACACCTATTCAGGAAAAGTGTATTCCCCCAATCCTTGAGGGACGCGACCTCCTCGGTGTAGCACAGACCGGAACGGGAAAGACAGCTGCTTATCTCCTTCCTATCCTCTCGAAGCTGGACGACGGAGGATATCCAAAAGACGCCATCAACTGCGTGATTATGAGTCCGACACGAGAACTGGCACAGCAGATTGACCAGGCTATGCAGGGCTTCGGCTATTATCTCTCAGGTGTAAGCAGCGTGGCTGTGTATGGCGGCAACGACGGCAACCGCTATGATCAGGAGCTAAAGAGCTTCCAGATGGGAGCCGATGTCGTTATCGCCACACCGGGACGACTCATCAGCCATATCTCGCTCGGTAGCGCCGACCTCAGCAAGGTGAGCTTCTTCGTACTCGACGAGGCTGACCGCATGCTGGACATGGGCTTCTCTGAGGACATCAAGATGATAGCAAGCAAGCTGCCCGCCGACTGCCAGACCATCATGTTCTCCGCCACTATGCCGGAGAAGATAGAAGAACTGGCAAAGACCCTGCTCAAGAATCCGGTGGAGGTAAAGATTGCCGTGAGCCGTCCTGCTGAGAAAATCAAGCAGAGCGCTTATGTCTGCTACGAAACTCAGAAGATTGGCATTATTAAGGACCTTTTCAGAAAAGGCGACCTCAACCGTGTGATTATCTTCTCTGGAAAGAAGCAGAAGGTGAAAGCTATAAACCGCACCCTGCAGCAGATGAAGATCAACTCTGGCGAGATGCACTCCGATCTGGAGCAGGCAGAACGTGACGAGATTCTCTATAAATTCAAGACAGGTCAGATAGACGTACTCGTGGCTACGGACATCGTTGCACGAGGCATCGACATCGACGATATCGCAATGGTCATCAACTTCGATGTTCCGCACGATCCGGAGGACTATGTTCATCGTATCGGACGTACGGCAAGAGCGCAGCGTGACGGCGTGGCTATAACCTTCGTGGCTGAAGACGAAATCAGCAGCTTCAAGCAGATTGAGAAATTCCTCGGCAGAGAGGTGGAAAAGATCCAGCTGCCTGAAGGTCTCGGCGAGGCTCCTGACTATAACGCAGCACGTTCCAACGGACGCGGCGGAAAGCAAAGACGCGGCGGTAACGGCGAGAGCAACGGAAGAGGACGTGGCGGCAACGGAAGAGGACGCGGAAAGAAGCGCAACGCAACCGACAATCAGAACAAGACTGATGGCAAGAACGCTCCTACAGATAAGGACGCTGCTGCCACAAGCGCCAATAACGAAACAAAAGCGCAGGATAATACCAACCCTGAAAACGCTGATCAGAAGCCACGCAAGAAGCGCTCAAGAGGACCACGTCAGAAGAAAGACGTAACTGCAGAGAATGGCAACAACGAGGCTACGAACAAGAAGCCGCAGCAAAACAGACGCAAGGAAAGACCTCAGGGTGACGGACAGAAACAGCAGGACGAGAAGCGCCAAAGCAAACAGCAGACAGAGCGTCAGAACAAGCCGCAGGCAGAGCGCCAAGACAATAAGCCGCAGACTGACGGCCAGCGTCGCAAGCAGCGTCGTCCTTCCGGCAGAAACAATCGCAATGGCGAAGGCAGACAGAATTCTGCAAAGACTGAGCAGACAAAGCAGCAGACATCCAACGTGCCCGCTGTGAAGCAGACAAGCGCCATCACACAGATTCTGAAGAAGCCAATCAGCTGGATAAAGTCTCTCGGAAAGAAAAAAGACTAAAAACAGAGCAGTCTAAAATTTTGCACTTATTACTATTTGTAGTATCTTTGCATTATTCAGTGACAATCCGACAAACAAATCAATAACAAGAAAACACTTAACATGCCAGAAATATCAGTACGCGGACTTGAAATGCCCGAATCGCCAATCAGGAAATTGGCTCCCTTAGCGTTAGACGCAAAGAAACGCGGTGTAAAGGTGTATCACCTGAACATTGGTCAGCCTGACCTGCCGACACCGCAAGTGGGACTGGACGCTCTGAAACACATCGACCGTTCTGTCCTTGAGTATTCGCCATCACAAGGTTATCTCTCATACAGAGAGAAACTGACGAATTACTACAAACGATTCAATATCAACGTCAGCGCAGATGACATCATCATCACGGCTGGCGGTTCTGAAGCTGTGCTTTTCGCTTTCATGTCATGTCTGAACCCTGGCGACGAGATTATAATCCCGGAACCGGCATACGCCAACTACATGGCGTTTGCCGTCTCTGCCGGAGCAAAGATACGCACCATTGCCACCACCATAGAGGAAGGATTCTCGCTGCCTAAGGTGGAGAAGTTTGAGGAGCTGATTAATGAGCACACACGTGCCATCCTTATCTGCAACCCCAATAACCCTACCGGCTATCTCTACACACGCCGTGAGATGAACCAGATTCGCGATCTCGTGAAGAAGTATGACCTCTATCTCTTCTCTGACGAGGTATACAGAGAGTATATCTACACCGGCTCACCGTACATCTCGGCTTGTCACCTTGAGGGCATAGAGCAGAACGTCATCCTTATCGACTCCGTTTCGAAGCGATACAGCGAGTGCGGCATCCGCATCGGTGCCTTGATATCGAAGAATCCGGAAGTACGCGCCGCAGTAATGAAGCTCTGTCAGGCTCGTCTCTCTCCCCCACTCCTCGGACAGATTGTAGCGGAAGCGTCCCTTGACGCACCTGAGGATTATTACCGTGACGTGTATGAGGAATATGTGGAACGACGCAAATGTCTTATCGACGGACTCAACCGCATACCAGGTGTCTATTCGCCCATACCAATGGGAGCCTTCTACACCGTGGCAAAACTTCCCGTGGACGACTCGGAGAAATTCTGCCGTTGGTGTCTGGAAGAGTTCTCGTACGAAGGCGAAACCGTCATGATGGCTCCTGCCGCCGGTTTCTACACCACCCCTGGAGCCGGACGCAATCAGGTCCGCATCGCATACGTCCTCAAGAAGGAAGACCTCGAGCGCTCACTCATCGTGCTGCGCAAGGCTCTGGAAGCTTATCCGGGACGCGTGGAGGACGCTGACTGATAATTAAGAAAACAATACATATAACAACAACATAAATTAATGTTTGATATTTAATGTTTGGTTTTGGCTACAGAATTTACAGGCAAAGCCAAACAAGTAAATATCAAACATTAAACATTTCTAAAAATGAACTTTCCCCTTTTTATAGCACGCCGCATACATTCAGACCATACTGACGACAAGCAGAAGGTATCGAAGCCGGCTATACGTATTGCCACAGCGGGTGTGGCAATCGGACTTGCAGTAATGATAATCAGCGTCAGCGTGGTGCTTGGATTCAAGCATACCATAAGGGACAAAGTAGTGGGATTCGGCAGCCACATACAAGTAGCCAACTTCTACGCCCTGCAGTCGTCAGCCACAGACCAGCCGGTCGTGATGAACGACTCGATGATGAACGTGCTCAACAAGACGCAAGGCGTGGAACACGTTCAGCGATTCGCCACCAAACAAGGTATTCTTAAGACCGACAACGACTTCCTTGGAGTGATGTTCAAGGGAGTTGGTCCGGAATTCGACTCCACGTTCATCCACAAGAACATGGTGAGCGGCAGCATACCCGTATTCTCAGACAAGGCAAGCACAGGCAAAATCCTCATCTCAAAGACTATGGCTGACAAGCTGGACGTGAAGAGCGGAGACCGCATCTTCGCCTATTTCATCGGCGAAGGCGGAGTGCGCACGCGAAAGCTTACCATCCAAGGCATCTATCAGACCAACCTTTCTCAGTATGACAAGATTACGGTGTTCTGCGACCTCTATACTGCACAGAAGCTGAACGGCTGGACTACCGACCTTGCAAGCGGAGCGGAGCTTACGGTCAGCGACTTCAACAAGCTCTCGGAGACAAGCGACATCATTATAAGAAATGTAAACCGCACAACAGACAGTTACGGCAACACATATTCGTCAAAGACCATACGCGAACTTTCGCCACAGATATTCTCATGGCTCGACCTGCTCGACCTTAACGTATGGATAATCCTCGCCATAATGACAGCCGTGGCTGTAGTGACAATGATAAGCGGCCTACTGATCATCATCCTTGAGCGTACCACAATGATAGGCATCCTTAAGGCATTGGGAGCACGTAACGACACCATACGCCATATCTTCCTGTGGTTTGCAGCATTCATCATCGGCAAGGGACTCATCATCGGCGACATCATCGCCCTGGCATTGCTGTTCCTGCAAGAGACGGCAGGCATATTCAAGCTCGACCCTGCAACATATTACGTCGACACAGTACCCGTGGAAATCAACTGGCTTTTAGTGCTCCTGCTTAACGTCGGCACGCTCCTCATAGCGCTCTTCGTGCTTATAGCGCCAAGCTATATGATTTCGCACATACATCCTGCCAAATCAATGCGATACGAATAGGCTTGGCAAAAACTGGTCTAAAACGTATAAAAATAGGGATATCTTGAACCAAAGAAACCAATTACCGCACAAAAGTTTTGGTATTGTGCAAATAATGACGTACCTTTGCACAAAATTTAGAAGATTGTGCAATGGAAGGAATACCCAGTTTCAACTCTTATATAGAGAACAGTATTATTAAGTATTGGGAAAAAGACGCTTTTACAGACTATAAGGGAGCGACACTCCAATACCATGATGTAGCAAGAAAGATAGAGAAGCTGCATATATTGTTTGAAAACAGCGGGGTACAGAAAGGTGACAAGATAGCCCTTTGCGGACGAAACAGCAGTCATTGGGCAGTGGCTTTCTTAGCCACGCTGACATACGGAGCCGTCGCAGTACCTATACAACATGAGTTTACGCCAGATCAGATACATAACATCGTAAACCACAGCGACTCAAAGCTATTGTTTGTCGGCGACATCGTTAAGACACAAATCACCCCTGACGCCATGCCGGGACTGGAGGGTATAGTCTACTTACCCGACTTCTCCATTGTCGTAGCAAGAACAGAAAAGCTCGTCTTCGCAAGAGAACATCTCAACGAGATCTTCGGTCAGCGTTATCCCAAATACTTCCGTAAGGAACACGTACATTACTATAAGGAGCAAAGCCCAGAGGAACTCGCAATGATAAACTACACGTCAGGCACAACCGGATTCTCCAAAGGAGTGATGTTGCCCTATCGTGCCATCTGGGGAAACCTCGACCATATCCTCAAGTGCCTCTCTCCGAATGTCAAGCCGGGAAGCAATCTGGTAAGCATTCTGCCTATGGCACACATGTACGGACTGGCTGTGGAGTTCCTGTTCGGTTTTATCGGCGGATGCCACATCTACTTCCTCAACCGACTGCCGTCGCCGTCGCTGATAGCAGAAGCCTTTGCGGAAGTGAAGCCCCGACTGATCGTTGCCGTGCCACTCGTCGTAGAGAAGATCATCAGACGCAAGGTGCTCACAGAAGTGCAGACCAGCCGTATGAAGATTCTGCTCAACATGCCCGTAATAAGCAAGAAGATAAAGCAGCACATACGCGAGCGCATCATGCAAGCCTTTGGCGGCAATGCCTTTGAGATAATCGTAGGCGGAGCTCCTCTCAATCAAGGTATTGAGAAATTCCTCAACGATGTCGGCGTACCCGTAACCATCGGATACGGCACCACAGAGACAGCGCCACTCATCACCTTCGCCAACTATGACAAGTATCGCATATCGTCATGCGGACCTGCCGTGGAGCACATGGAGGTGAAGGTTGACAGTCCTGACCCTGCCAACAAGCCCGGCGAGCTGATCACAAGAGGCACAAACGTGATGCTTGGCTACTACAAGAACGAGAAAGCCACGCAGGAAGTGATAGACAGCGACGGATGGTTCCATACCGGCGACCTTGCCACCATGTCACCAGACGGCTACTTTTACATAAAGGGACGCAAAAAGAACATGCTCCTCGGCGCCAACGGACAGAATGTCTATCCGGAGGAAATAGAAGACAAGCTCAACAACCTGCCGCTCGTAGGAGAGAGCATCATCATACAACGCGGCAACCGACTCGTTGCCCTCGTCCATCCGGAGCAGGAAGACAAGGACGCTATGGACTTCGACGACAACGACGTACAGGGAGTGATGGACGAGAACCTAAAGACACTCAACTCACAACTACCACCCTTCTGCAAGGTCTCAGCAATAGAGATACATAAGGAAGAATTTCAGAAAACTGCAAAAAAGAGCATAAAGAGATATCTTTACAAATAAAAGAGATAACACCTCATACCAAAATCAAGACAAAGGATGAAAATACCGAGTTATAACGAACTGATAGAAAAAAGTATCGTATCCAACTGGGAAAAGGACGCACTTACTGACTTTAAGGGTGCAACACTGCAATACCACGACGTGGCTCGCAAGATTGAGAAACTTCACATCATCTTCGAAAGCAGCGGCGTACAGAAAGGCGACAAGATTGCACTTTGCGGACGAAACAGTTCCAGCTGGGCTGTGGCTTTCCTTGCAACACTGACCTACGGTGCTGTGGCTGTGCCCATTCTGCACGAGTTCACAGCAGACCAGATTCACAACATCGTAAACCATAGTGAAGCAAAGCTGCTCTTTGTGGGCGACTACGTGGCTACGGTCATCGACCAGACAAAGATGCCGCAACTGGAAGGCATCATTTACTTGCCAGACTATTCGCTCGTGATTTCGCGTACGGACAAGCTGACATACGCCCGCGAGCACCTCAACGAGCTGTTCGGAAAGAGATATCCCAAGTATTTCCGCAAGGAGCACGTCAACTATTACAAGGAGCAGTCGCCGGACGAACTCGCACTCATCAACTACACCTCCGGTACAACCGGCTTCTCAAAGGGCGTAATGGTACCTTACCGCGCACTTTGGAGCAATTACGACTTCGCCATGACTGTGCTTGGCAAGATAATCAAGAAGGGCGACAACGTCATCAGCATCCTGCCTATGGCACACATGTACGGCATGGCGTTCGAGTTTATGTTTGAGTTTATCTTCGGTTGCCACGTATTCTATCTCACACGTGTGCCAAGTCCTGCCATCATCGCAGCAGCCTTCGCAGAGGTCAAGCCAGCCATCATCATAGCCGTACCTCTGGTTATCGAGAAGATCATCCGCAAGAAGGTATTCCCGAAGATTCAGAACAATCGTATGCGCCTTCTCCTCAACATGCCTGTTGTAAACAAGAAGGTAAACCAGAAGATTTGCGACCAGGTGGTTAAAGCTTTCGGTGGCAACTTCTATGAGATTATCGTCGGAGGTGCAGCCTTCAATCAGGAAGTGGAGCAGTTCCTCAAACGCATCGGCTTCCCATATACCGTAGGATACGGAGCCACGGAGTGTGCACCGATTATCTGCTACGCTGACTATCACGATTTCGCCCCCGGTTCATGCGGAAAGCCCGTCGTTCACATGGAGGTAAAGATTGACAGCCCCGATCCCGAGAACGTCCCCGGCGAGATTCTCGCACGCGGTCTGAACGTGATGCTCGGCTACTACAAGAACGAAGAGGCCACAGCACAGACTCTCGACTCTGAGGGTTGGTATCATACCGGTGACCTCGGCACAATGGACGCCGACGGCAACGTATACATCAAGGGCAGATCGAAGAACATGCTTCTTGGAGCAAACGGCCAGAACATCTATCCTGAGGAAATCGAAGACCGCCTCAACTCCATGGCAATGGTTAACGAGTGCGTGGTGGTACAGCGCGGAGAGAAACTCGTTGGCTTGGTTTATCCCGACTTCGACGAGGCTGCCACAATGCGCCTCAACGACTCTGACCTCGAAGGAATCATGGAGCAGAACCGTCAGGAACTCAACTCCACACAGCCTGCATACTGCAAGCTCGCTGCCATCGAGATTGTAAAGGAAGAGTTTGAGAAGACTCCGAAGAAGAGCATCAAGAGATATCTCTATAAGTAATAATTACGCTAAAAAAAACAAGAGCGCCAATAAGCTATGCACATAGACTGTATAGCTTACTGGCG
>ERZ506883.453-NODE-453-length-16482-cov-4.951_pt1 | contig 16482 bp, 16 predicted proteins | sample MGYA00513177_ERZ506883 | MGnify/ENA metagenome assembly ERZ506883 | reverse complement strand
GCAGGAATGGCTTCAACGATAAAGAGTGTGCGCCAACCATGCAAACCAAAGAATGTTGTATCTAGCAAGATACCTGCCAATGGACCACCAATGATGTTAGAGAACAATAAAGATGTTAACATCAAGGAGATCGCTTTCGCACGTTCCTTTGGCAAGAACCAATTCGGTATCAGTAACGAATAAATTACAGGATATAAAGAGGCTTCACATAGACCGAGTAAGAATCGATAAATATAAAACTCCAACTCTGTAGTCATCGTCGTCATAAGAATACATACGAGACCCCAACTAAACATGATACGAGCCACCCAATGCATAGCGTTACAGCGAGCAGCTATTAAGGATGCTGGCACTTCAAATAAAACGTAGCCAATAAAGAAAATACCGGCCCCCATACCGAATACCTCTGGCGTTAACCATGGTAAATTCTCTTTCATGGTCAAGCCTGCATAGGCAATATTAACACGGTCTAAGAAGGCAATGATGGAAACAATAAATAAAGGTAAGACTACGTGTAGCATACGCCGCTTTGTAAAGTCTTTGAAATCGATGGCCCCACTTTGAGGCTCTGGTGTAGATGAGTTCATATAATTCCTTTCTACTACTTAAGATATTACATACCTTACTATCTTAAGAAAACAAAAGTCCTCTGTCAATGGAATTATATAGAATATAGAAATAACAAATAGGAATAGTAACACCAAAATAATAGCCTTTAAAAATAGAAAAAGGATATTTGCTAGGAATGACTGTATAAAACAAAAAGCACTTTATAGTATAAATATATCTCTATCACAAGATAAGAAAATACTATAAAGTGCTTTCATATTAATTTGTACTAACAGGATCATAATCAGCAGGCACAGGAGCAACGATACTTACAAAGATAACATCTTCTGTCCCAGTATTTTTTGCGCCATGACATTCACCCTTTTTAGATACTATAACTTGTCCCTTTGTAAAAGGCACCTCTGTATCAGGCGTTGGATAAAATACCCCCTTACCTTGCAATATAACCCATATATCATCAGAGTTATGATGGTAATGCTTTGGTAAGGTTTGCCCAGGTTTAATAACCCATACTGAACCACCTGTGGAATCAGTTTGATAAAATGGAGTCCTAACAGCTTTCTCCAAACTTTCAACTTTCACAAGTTCCATGTCAAAAATATGTTGATTACTCATAATGCTCACACCTTTCATCGATTAACAACTAACGAGTACCCGATGCATATTCTCCCATATTAATATCTATAACAGTTCGAACAGGTTGAATTAAGGAGTCCTCATACTGAACCGCCCATTTAATATCTGGATTCATATCTCCATTTTCTAAGCCTGCAATCGTTTGCCCGTCATCAATAGGATATCATGCTCAAAGATATAATACAATACACTATACGCATGATTTACAATTTCATCGGGGTTCATACCGTGAAAATGATACTGCAAATCAGGGTAGAATAAGGTGTTCATACCTATCGTATCAACCATCATGTCATCTGTGCCTTGAATGCTAAAATATCGCACATTTACAGCATAATACATAAAACGAGTCACCTCTTTATCAGGATGATTTTCAATCGATTCTCGACTTAAGAACTTACGAGATGGTCCAAATACAACGGCTTTACAAGAGGGATATAATTCCAGTAATGCATCTACATACTTTACAAGCATATCTGCACGTTCTTTGGCCTCTAAGCCAGAAGCTAACATATCCGTAGCAAACACCCTATATTGACACTCTGCCAACAACTCATCCACATTGGGACAATCCCATACCTGACTACGATCAAAATCATCTAATACAGGCTTATCGATTTTCTCACAATTCGTCACCATCAAGGTCGGTGGAATATCTGCATCATTATCCTCGTAATGCACCTTATAATTTTGAGGGGCGAAACCAGCAGACTCACGACGGTGATCAAAACAATCAACAGGTCCTAGATGCTTCGTGAATATCTCTATCATTGTATCCCGGTCAGGCATATCACACTGCTCTGGCATTAATAACTCAACGAAAAAAATACCACCTGGTCGGACTGAAGTATCTGTTAAATCTTGTTTAAAAACTTGGCTCATATGCTCTCTCCTATAGTTAAAGCGTACTATAAAATGCATCCTTTATCCTATAGTATATCGGATGTTTATAAGTACTACAATTACGTAGCCAACGTTTTATAAATAATAAAAAATCTATATTTTTGCAGCAGGTTAGAGTTATCTCAATATGCTGTGGCATCACGTTTATATGATTTAAACATAGAGATTCATATTCAGGTTCAAGCTGTTTACTATTCTCTAATGTTTGTAGAAATTTTGCATATAAATAATCAATACTTTCATAACGATTACCAACCTTACAACTCCCCATATCAAATAGGTTACGATAAGAAATATCTCCAGGCAATACAGACATCCAGTTTAAGGCATACTCTGATACATCGAATACTGTATTTTCTGGATTAGGCCCATCTAAATCATCCTGTAACCACGCTGATATTATTTGGTACATATTTAGTGTTTCATATTCGTCTATTTCACCATAAAACACACCTAACCCATCTAGATCAATCTCTAAATTGGCAATACAACGATACATAAAACTACCTCCTAAAGGTCTCCAATCTTCTTATAGTAAAAGTATAACTATATCCATGTACCATATTTGCCTCATTAAATTTAATATCTATCTCTAAAGTTAATAGTAAAGCATGTATAACTAACAAAAGACCCTCCCCATTAGTCCGAGGACCATAGAGAGGGTCTTTATAGTATCTAATCAGCATGGGATGGTGAGTTGACAGCAGAACCCAAACGGACTCTACCGGACTCCAACCCCTACTCAATTATAGAGGTTTACGAACCACGTCAAGGATAGAACCATCGCGGTATTCTACGATTGCCACGATGTCTTCGTCTTTGTCGGATACAGGGATATCTTGTGGTTTACCTACTAAGTCGAATGCTAATTGTTGTAATTCTTCAATTGTGTAGATAGGCAAGTTGCTATCTTTGAAGCGTTCAATCAAATCAGTACGAGCTGGGTTGATTGCGATACCGTATTCAGTAACAAGTACGTCAACGGAGGAGCCTGGTGTAATTACAGTAGCTACTTTATCACGGATCATTGGTAAGCGGCCGCGGATCAATGGACAAGTAATAACTGTGCATTTAGCACCTGCTGCTGTATCGGAGTGACCGCCGGAAGCGCCCATCAATACACCGTTGGAGTCAGTCATTACGTTTACGTTGAAATCAAGGTCGATTTCAGTAGCACCAAGGAATACTACGTCTAGGTAGTTTGTAGTGCAGTCTGTCCATGGGTTAGCGTACATGGAAGCAGACATTTCGATGTGTGCAGGGTTTTTATCTAAAGATGCTGCTGCAGTTGTATCGAAAGTTTGAGTATCGTAAATGGCACGGATCAAACCTTCTTCAAGCATACCAGTCAAGATACCAGTAGCACCACCGATAGCGAAGCCACCTACTTCACCACGTTTGCGAAGTTTTTCAGCGATAAATTTCGCCACAGTCAATGGAGCACCACCAGCGCCCAATTGGAATACGAAACCATCTTTAATGATGCCAGCTTGGTCAAGGAATTCACCAGCTAATTCAGCAATTTTAATTTGGATAGGATTTTTAGTGAAACCTACCGCACCAGAAGCGATACCTTCTGGATCACCAATGCTTTCAACCTCAACAACATAATCTACGTCAGTTTGAGGGATTGCATAGTTGTGTACATAGTCAACCAAGTTATCTGTGATAATAACAGTTGTATCTGCATAGTGGGAGTCAACTTTAGCATAGCCAAGCGCACCACATGCGGATTTACCCATACGACCAGTAGCATTACCACGTGGGTCAGCTGTAGGAGCAGCCATGAAAGCTACGTCGATATGAACTTCGCCAGATTCGATAGCACGAGCACGGCCACCGTGGGAACGAATCACTACAGGGCGTTTCAATACGCCTGGATTTTGAGTCAAGAATTTACCAAGACGATCGCGCAAGCCAGATGTTTCGATAGCTGTTACAGTACCATCTTGAATCATTTCTACCAAGAATTCATGGCATGGGGACAAGGAAGAAGACGCAATTGTAATGTCTTTAATACCTTTTGCTTGAACGCGTTCCATAACCATTTTCATTACATAGTCGCCATTGCGCAAGTGATGATGGAAGGACAATGTCATGCCATCTTTTACGCCAGCTTTTTCGATTGCTTCATCAATAGAAGCAAGTACTTTATTAGTACCAACACGACTCATGTGTACAGGTTTACCTGCGCGATGAGCTTTAGGTTCAATAGCGAATTCACCTTGATATACTTCGCGACCTTCTAGTGCTGGGATATTTGTTGGGATATCGCGACCTACTTTATTTAACATCGTATTCTGCTCCTTCCTCTAATTCAACTTTAATGCCTGCTGCACGTGCTTTATCAACTACGCGTTGTGCACGTACTACGATAGGACCATCGATCATTTTACCATCTACGGAGATTACGCCTTTATTGTTGCGCAATGCATCTGCGTAGCTGTTCAATACCTTAACGGAGTGAGCGATTTCTTTTTCGTCAGGAGTGAATACTTCGTGGATAATTTTGATTTGGCTTGGGTGGATGCAAGATTTGCCATCGTAACCCAAAGCTTTAATGAATTCAACTTCTTCGCGGAAGCCTTGTGGGTCTTTCACGTCGGAGAATACAGTATCAATTACGCGGATACCTGCTTCACGTGCTGCGTGAAGGATTGTTTGACGAGCGAACAATAATTCAACAGCTGGTTTATGTTTACCAGTGCGAAGGTCAGCACGGTAGTCTTCAGCGCCAAGAGCGATAGCAACTACGCGAGGGCCGTGACAGATTTCGCGAACATTGTACAAGCCACGAACGGATTCGATGGCTACGATAATATTAATAGTGCCTTCTGGCCAGCCGTTAGCTTTTTCTACTTCTTCGATTTTCTTCGCTACGATTTCAACTTCAGACACGTCTTCAGTTTTAGGTAAACGAATCATATCAGGTTTAGCTGGAACGATAACATCAAGATCGTCATAGCCATAAGGAGTTTGTGTAGGATGGTTGATACGAACAACTGTTTCTGCACGGAATTTACGGGATTTCAATGCTTCTGCAGTTAAAAGACGAGCTGTGTCTTTTTCTGTAATTGGCACGGAATCTTCGATATCGATCATGATGGAGTCAGCACCGTGAATATCTGCACTGTTAATCATTTTAGGTGTATTACCTGGTACGAACATCATGGAACGAGACAAACGTTTTTTAGCAGCCTCTGTTAATGGGTTTGTTTTAACTTCTGGGAATGTTTTATCGTTAGCCATTATGCTTTGCTCCCCCTTTCCAATGCACCTAATACGCGAGCTTTAATTGTGTAATCCCAAGCATTTTTATCTTGTACGATTACTTTTACGCCATCATAACCAGCTTCTTTCACTGTGTTCAAGATAACGGATTTAATTTGGTCGCCGTATTGGCGGATAACTTTGGATGTTAATTCGATTTCGATACCGCTAGCAATCGGTTCAACCGTTACTAATGCATCATTTTTTTCGTCGAAGCCAGCTTGTGCAGCTTTTACTAATTGTGCCATGTTGCATCCTTTCACTAATAAATATATCAAATGGCAAAGACCAGACGTGTCGCGAATGTCTGGTCCGTGCCGTTAAAACAATGTTGATTATAAGATTGTATGATTAACCAATCATACCGATGAAAGTCCACCAAGGGATACCTACTACAAAGAGTAGAATCCAACTCAATACCGCTAAGATAGCACCAGCAGTCCACCAATCTTTCAAGTTGTTATAACCTGCAGAGTAGATGATTGGACCAGGGGATGCACCGTAGTGAGTTACGAGACCACCAAACGCATTTGTTGCAAGTAATACAAGTCCAAACATAACTGGGTCTACACCTGATGCCATACCTACAGTTAAGAATACTGGAAGCATAGACGCAATATATGCAGTACTGGAGGCGAACAAATAACGAATCACAACACTGATAGCGGACAGAATCAATACGACTACGAGAGGCGAAAAATCGAGCGCCAAGTTTGTTTGCATAAATGTTGCAAGCCAAGCAAAGAATTTAGCTTTAGTCAACGCTGTGGACAAACCAAGGATAGCACCAAACCAGATGAATGTATTCCAAACAGCTTTAGTTTGAACCATATCATCCCAAGTGATGATACCAGAGAAGAATACAATAGTCATAGCCACTAATGCTACTGCTGTAGGGCTTAAATCAAAAGCAATTGATGGGATTAGTAACCCAATAGAAGGCCAAGCCCACCCAATAAGAGCAAGAATAAATACAACTGCCAAGATTTTTTCAGATGTTTTCATAGGTCCTAATTTTGCAAGACCATCAGCAGCTAATTTTTTATTGTCAATTTTTACTGCTTCAGGACGGTCGATCCAGTAACCTACAAGTGGTACGAAAAGCAACATTACAAGACCAGGAAGAGCCAAAGCAGCAGCCCACTCAACCCAGTTCATGCTTAGACCAGTAATTTTAGTAACAAAATCTAATGCCAACACGTTTGGAGCCATAGCTGTTAAGAACATGAAGGATGTAATCTTTGTTACAAAATAACCATTCATCAAGATGAAGGAACCGCCACGTTTAGCAGTATCGCCAGGATAAGAACCGATAGATTCAGCAATGGATAAATTAATTGGATATACGATACCAGCTGCACGTGCTGTGTTAGAAGGTGTTGCTGGAGATAATACTAAATCAAGAAGTGCTGTTACGTAACCAAGACGTAATACAGTAGAACCGAATGCGCGAATCAAGTAGTAGGCAACGCGGTGACCAAGACCAGTTTTACCAAACGCAACGCTCAAGGAGAATGCAGCGATGATCATCCACAATGCTGTGGAGCCGTAACCTACCAAGATATCTTTTGCATTGTCTAAGAATAATGCAGATGCAGATAATACAGCTAATAAAATAATTTGAATTGGGTATGGTTTTAAAATCAAACCTACGATACCTGCAATGTAGAAGCCTAAGAGGCGCCACGCCGTATCAGTGAGTCCTTCTGGTGGAGTTGTAAACCAGAGGATAACAGGGATTAGCACAATAAGTGCTAGTTTTAAGAATCTTTCCATGTTTATTCCTTTCTTAAAAACATAGGCATATATATCATCCTAACACTACCCCAGAAATTCTTAATACGCGACTATCATCTATTGAACTCTAGGATTTTTTGTCTACACTCATTATAAATGTTTAAAAGAAATATGAATAATAGATTACCTTTATAGGGGTTATAAAAACTTTTATATCTACTATTCATACTTTTTATGCATTTTGAGCATAGTTTTACAGTTCCAAATGAAAAAAATGCATGTATACGTCCCCAAAGGGGGGTATACATGCACTTACATGGTACTGCCTTTCTCTTTCGAGACACTTTTATTATTATCTATTATATCGAAAAAGTCCAATACTGAAACAGCATGGATAAACAGTTAGAAAACCTCATAGATATGCTCTATTGATAATTCCTAAGCCTTATATTCTCTAAATATACTATTATCTACAACGGTGTGTTCCTTGTAATAATTACGGACATATTCAATAAAGGTTTTAACAACGATTAAATTTTCCGAATCTTTTGTGTACACCATATTGGTATCACGGGTGATATATTCGCCATTTTTACTGCGTAATGGGCTCACATAGATATCTTTATCCTTACAGGATCCAAGTCCCATATAGGTCAAAATAGACCATCCTAGACCTGCGCGCACAAAGTGACGACACGTACTCATAGAATTTACGTCCATCGCCACACTTGGGGGCTCGTCAAAATGTTCTGCACACCAAGTTTCGATGATATTTGCCACCGATGCATCTGTTTGGTATTTAATAAACGGTACCTTTACTAAAGATTCAGGCGGCACTAATTCTTTATATACTAAACAATATGGCTCTGCTAATAACAGTTCAGACTTACCAGATACATCATAACCACCACGAGCAAAGGCGACCATACAATCACCTGTATTAAACATCTTTACTACTTGATGGCTGAAAGCAGTCTTCACTTGAATATGAACATCAGGATATTGTTCGCGGAAAGATCTCAATAAAGCCGGTAGTTCATAATCTGCAAAGTTAATAGATGATGCGATTTTCAAGGTCCCTTGAATCTTGCCAGAAGCGGAGTTCATAGCGTGCTCCAAAGCCTCTTGTTCTTGCATCATTCGCTTGCAGTAATCATAGAAAATTTCGCCTTGTGCCGTGAGGGCAATCCCTTCAGCAGTACGCAACAACAGAGAATGGCCCAAGGCTTTTTCCATATGGCGCAACCGATAACTAAGTGCTGGTTGCGATAAAAATAATTTTTCTGCAGCCCGTGTAATATTGCCTTCATCGACAACGGTGACAAAGGTTTGCCATTCTCTATCGTCCATAGTATCTCCTTTTATCGCTTATTACCAAAGATGCGCAATAAGGATAAGAATAAGTTAATGAAATCTAAATATAGGCTCAAAGCACCTGTGATTTCAATGCGGTCTAGAATTGTTTCATCCTCCATAAGAGCTACTTGTGTCACATTATTTTTAATACGGTTCACATCGATAGCCGTAAAGATGGAGAATACTACAACCCCTACATAGCCTAAAACTAGACTAACAGTATCGCTAAAGCCACTGAGTACAGCCCAGTTAAAGTAGCGAGCTGCCATCATCACAAAGGATACAATGATCATACCGAGCAAAGCAGCCATTACATACGGTGTAAGGGATGATAAATTGCGTTTTGTAGTAGCCCCTACCACTGCAAAGCCAATGAAGAAGGCAAGCGTACCGATTAACGCAGGAATAACTACTTCAAACACATTATATCGCAAGGATATAAGTGTCAATGTAAGACCATTCAATGCACTGTAGAGAAAGAACATGCCTTTTAAAGTCATAACATTGGCCGTATACGCACGAGCACTAAATAGGAATACTACGCCTAGTTCAACTAATAGAATAATATTAAAGTTTTCGTATGCAAAGCGTAGCCAGTTTGGATTTGCCAACGCAGCCACTCCAACACCGATAGTCGTAAGTAAACCTACAACCATCCACAAGAAAGATCCTTTTAATCGTTGGGATACGATACTTTCAACCTGTGCAACCTCAGCTGCAGTAGGTCCTGTTACATTATATGGATTCATACTATCCCTCCTTATTTAATTATCACTCATAGAGATTATCGAGCATTTGCAATGCCCGCAAACACCTTGCCACGTTCGCCATCGATAGTCACTTCTTGACCTTCAAGGAGCACTTCATGAGCATTTTTAGCGCCTAAAATAACCGGAATACCATAGGTAATGCCCGCAATAGCGCTGTCAGATGTATAACCATCTTCTACGGCAATAATGCCACCTGCTCGTTTTGCAATAGCCATCAATTCAGGCTCCATTGTGCCTACCACAAGGATATCGCCATTCTTGAAGCTTTCATAATTACCTTTATGATTAGCCGCAATGTACACATTACCTGTAACGGATTTACGTAAAATACCATTACCAGACAAGAGTACTCGACCTGCAATGTGAACGCGAATCATGTTTGTAGTACCGGTTGCACCGGATGGCACACCAGCGGTAACAACTACGAGGTCGCCAGACTCGATGGCACCAGTACCAAGCGCACCGGTAATGGCTTGTTTTACCATTTCATCGGAGTTGATAATTTCATGACCTTTGATAGCCTCTACGCCCCAGCATAATTGCATGCGACGAATAGTTTCCTCATGAGGTGTGACAGCGATGATTTTACAATCTGGACGATGACGAGCCACACTAAGTGCGGTGTGACCAGATTCAGTACATGTCAAAATAGCTGCGGCCCCAAGGTTTTGAGCTACGCGCACGCTAGCCAAGCATACGGCGCTTGTAGTAGTCATTTCTTCATCCTCACGAGCGCGACTATAGCTATCGTAAATAGCAGCCTTTTCCGTTACTTCTGCAATGCGAGTCATGGTCGCAACAGCTTCTACAGGATAGGCCCCATTGGCTGTTTCACCAGATAACATAATCGCATCGGTGCCATCCAAAATGGCGTTAGCTACATCACTTGCTTCCGCGCGTGTAGGACGTGGATTTTGAATCATAGACTCGAGCATTTGTGTCGCCGTAATAACGGGTTTACCCAAGTCATTACATTTTTCAATCATCATCTTTTGAAGTACTGGCACCTCTTCTGCAGGAATTTCTACGCCGAGATCGCCACGAGCAACCATGAGTCCGTCAGCTACTTCCAAGATTTCATCGATATTTTTAACGCCTTCTGCATTTTCAATTTTCGCGATAATCTTGATGTCTTTTTTCTCAGACTCAAGAATGCGGCGAATAGCCACAATGTCTTTGCCACGTTGCATAAAGGATGCGGCCACAAAGTCTACCCCTTGTTGACAGCCAAAGCGCAAGTCCGCTTCATCCTGTTCAGATACGGGTGGCAAGCTTAGTGCTACACCTGGTACGGCTACGCGCTTGCGGTTGCCGATTTCTCCGCTGTTTTGAACAGTTGTAACAATATTATTGCCTTCGATAGCATCGATGGTAAGTGTTACAAGCCCATCAGCCAAAAGGATTTTATCCCCTACGGACACATCGCCTGTAAGACCTTTGTGATTCACGGAGCTAAGCTCTTTTGTGCCTTCCACATCATCTGTAGTCAACGTAAATTGTTGACCCGCTTCGAGGAATACCTTGCCCTCTTTAAATAGACCGAGACGCACCTCAGGGCCTTTTGTGTCGAGCAATAATGCGATTGATTTATTCACAATCATCGCTGCATCGCGCACCATTTGCATGCGTTCTGCCTGCTCTTCATGGGATCCGTGAGAGAAGTTAAAACGAGCTACGTTCATGCCCGCCCGCATCATATCTTCTAAGATACCAAATTTATCCGTTCCCGGACCTACAGTACATACGATCTTTGTACGTTTCATCTTTCCTCCTATGAAAGCACCTCCAAGATTGGATCTTTCATTTCTTATTATATCAATGTTGGTGAAAGCTATCTGTGCTCCACGCAACATATGTTATTGCACCTCTACGGAGCCCTCGCCTAGAATAGATTCAATAGCCCTAATGGATTCGTCACTAGGGTCAAAGCACATATTCGGTGGTAAATTAATGCGTTTCCGTTGACGGTGTAAATATAACGATGTTGGCACGGAGCCTGCTGTATTTACTAGCACGCGTTTTAAGGCTTCGCTATTTTCTGGTGTATCATATTGGCTATAAATGTGGATTCCCACCTGTTTTGCCTGCCCATAGTTTACCTTTAATGGCGTAATACGGTCTGCAATGATTTGCACACCCTTTTCATCCGCATCAACACGGCCTTTTACCTTAACAATCATATCGACCGCAAGGAATTGCTGACTTTGACTAAAGACCTTAGGGAATGCCACTACATTAGCCGCACCAGAATAATCTTCGATGCGAAGAATGGACATAACCTCATTACGCTTTGTCATGCGGTCCGATTTATTTTCAATAAGACCGCCAAAGGTAATGGTTTGACCATCGTATTGCTCTGGATTTTCTACGAGAGCGCCCAGTTCAAAGAGGCCCTCCAACTCCTTCGCATATCCTTGCAATGGATGCCCCGTAATGTAAAAGCCGGTATATTCCTTTTCATCCTTTAACTTATCGTCTTCCGATAAATCTTCCACATTGGGAACAGGAATGAAATCGACAGCTTCGTCCATATCTCCAAATAGGTTCATGGTACCCATAGCGGCATCCTTTTGCTCTTTAGCACCAACGGCTTGTGCGCTTTCATACATATGCAACAATTGGTTACGATTTTCCTTGAAACCATCCATGGCGCCGCAGCGAATGAGACTTTCAAGAAGTCGTTTATTAACGACCTTGTTGTCCACCCGTTTGCAAAAGTCCACGATATCCGTATACAGACCGTGCTCATTGCGCTCACGAATCAAGCGATCGATGGCATTATCCCCTACGTTCTTGATACCGCCAAGGCCGAAACGAATAGCATCGTCTTGTACGGCGAAGCTACGCTCAGAATAGTTAATATCTGGGCCTAGTACCTTAACATTGTGCTTCTTGCAGGCATTAATGTAGTAAGTCAATTTTTGCATGTTCTGCATGAAGCTAGTCATGGTTGCAGCCATAAACTCAGGGAAGTAGTGGGCTTTCAAATATGCCGTTTGGTACGCGATATACGCATACGCCGCACTATGCGATTTATTAAAGCCATAGCCTGCAAAGTATACAAGCAAGTCGAATACTTCGTTCGCCACGGATTCTTCTATACCATTGTTAATGGAGCCTTGAATAAAGGACTCCCGCTGTGCCTTTAGAACAGATTCCTTTTTCTTGCCCATGGCACGGCGCATCAAATCCGCTTGACCAAGGGAGAATCCCCCCATAGCGGAGGCAATTTGCATAACCTGTTCTTGATACAAGATTACACCAAAGGTATCTTTCAATATAGGTTCCAAAATTGGATGTAAGTAGGTAACCTCTTTTTTACCATGACGGCGGTCGATAAAATCCGCCACCATGCCAGAGCCTAATGGCCCTGGACGGTACAAAGCTACCAACGGGATTAAGTCCTCAAAATGCTCAGGCTTAAGATCCATTACAAGCTTCGTAATACCTTCCGATTCGAGCTGGAATACACCAGAGGTGTCGCCCTTTGTGAGGAGGTCGCAAGCCGCCTTATCATCGAGCGGGATAGCATCTAAATCGAGGTCAATGCCACGGTTAGCCTTGATGAGCTTTAAGGCATCCCCCATAACCGTTAAGGTGCGTAGGCCCAAGAAGTCCATCTTTAAGAGGCCTAATTCCTCGATGTTATCCTTATCGTATTGCGTAACAAAGCCTTCATCATTGGCATTTTGTACCGGTACGTGGTCATCTAGAGGGTCTGCAGAAATTACGACGCCCGCCGCATGAGTGGACGAATTACGCGCTATGCCTTCTAGCTTTTTACCAAAATCAAATAACTCTTTTACATTTGAATCCGATTCATACAGAGCCTTTAAGTCCTTGCCTTGTAACGCCTTATCTAAGGTAATACCCAATTCGTTAGGAATCATCTTAGCAATACGGTTTACCTCCGCTAGAGGTAAGTCGAGCACACGACCTACGTCACGGATAACGGCACGAGCAGCCTCTGTACCAAAGGTAATAATCTGAGACACACGAGCTTGGCCGTATTTTCTCGTTACATATTCGATGGCTTGACCACGCTTTTCGTAGCAAAAGTCAATATCGATATCAGGCATGCTTACCCGCTCAGGATTCAAGAACCGTTCAAAGAGCAAATCGTACTTTAATGGATCAAGACCTGTAATGCCTAATAGATAGGCTACTACGGACCCCGCCGCAGAGCCACGACCAGGACCTACCAAGATGTCGTGCTCACGGGCATAACGTACATAGTCCCATACGATGAGGAAGTAATCCTCAAAGCCCATCGTACCGATAACATCTAACTCGTAGTCTAAACGTTTTTGTAATTCTTCAGATGTTTCACCATAAAGGCGTGGAATTTCTCGTTCACAAACCTTACGTAAATAGGTCTTAGACGTTTCCCCTTCTGGCACATCAAAGTGCGGCAAGTGATGTTCGTCAAAATTAAACTCTACATTGCAGCGTTCCGCAATTTTTAAAGTATTTTCGATGGCCCCTGGAATATGTCCAAATAGCTCTGCCATTTCATCCCCAGATTTTAGATAGAACTCATCATTAGGGAACTTTAAGCGGTCTACCTCAGCACGACGCCGGCCTGTAGAAATACAAACCTTAATATCCTGCGCGTCTGCATCCTCTTTTAAGACATAGTGAAAATCGTTAGACGCTACAATGCCAAGACCATATTCCTTGCTGAGCTTAATGAGCTCCTCTTGGGCCTTTGCTTCCTCTGGCAAGCCATGATTTTGAATTTCTAAGAAGAAATTATCCTTGCCGTATGTCTCGATATACCATTCGATGGAGCGTTTAGCACCCTCCATATTATCTTGCAAGATATACTGAGGGATTTCTCCTTGAATACAAGCACTGAGGGCAATTATCCCCTTGCTGTATTGGCGCAATAAATCTCGGTCTGCACGAGGACGATACAACATACCTTCCGTCGATGCTTTAGACACGATTTTAACGAGATTACGATACCCCTCCATGGTCTCAGCTAATAGGATGAGATGTTTTAATCGTTCACGGCTGCGACCTTCGGGACGATCGAATCGGCTATGTTCCGTTACATACACTTCACAACCGATGATAGGCTTAACGCCTTGCGCTATACACTCTTTATAGAAGTAAATAGCTGCATACATATTTCCGTGGTCTGTAATGGCAAGGGCCGGCTGATTTAACTCCTTCGCACGACGTACCATGTCAGGCAAACGACTGATGCCGTCAAGCAAACTAAACTCTGTATGACTATGTAAATGTACAAATGGCTGCATGGTACACCTCCTTTAAGGGCGATGAGCAAAATACACGTTCAATGACTTCTTACGAGCCTTCCAATCTGGCAAAAACTGTGCCACGAGATTGTGAAAGTTCTTGGAATGGTCTAAATATTTAAAATGAGCAAACTCATGAACCATGACGTACTCAATATACGCCTGTGGCCCCTCTAACAAACGGGTATTCATCTTGATGAGCTGCTTTGCTGAGGTACAAGAACCCCAACGGCTCTTCATACGTTGCTGTTTTATAGTTGGCATGGGAACATCGATATGTTGCTTGTGAAAGCGTTGATACACGACCTTCGCCCAATGGACAAAGACCTTCTCCCCTAAATTACGCCAGTAACTTTGCATTAATTTATGTTTAGCTTCAAAGGTCGTACCACGAGGTACAACCATGGTAAGTATGGCTTTTCCATCAAAGCCGATGTGAGGCTTTCCATCCTGCTCAACTAGGCGCAACGTAACGGGAATACCGAGGATTGATAAACTTTCACCATTCACATACTGCAACGCATCGACGCGCTTGGCATTCAATGCATCAATCTTGTAACGAGCCCGCTCAATGAAGGGCATATTCTCGATGACAAACTTGTCCACCCTATAATCCGGCACATACGCATTCGCCGACACATGGATCACACCATCCTTTGTAATGCGCATGTTCATATTCTTCACACGCTTGATGGTTAACTCATATTCAATTCTGTCGCCATTATAGGTAATAGACCTAGTTGTTGAAGTATTCATACCTTTTATTTTATCATAAAACACTCATAAAATCGTAAAAATCTGGTGATTTTAATAGGAATTATTCGATATAGGTAAAATGATAAAAAATAACAGATAGCTGATTAAAGATAATCAGCTATCTGTTTTTGATTTAATATTATTATGTTCTAAGGTTGACTGAAGATGGTCAACTCCCAATTCCCATCATATGGCCCAGTATAAAATAAATTTCCGCCAAATTTTCCAAAGCCAAATTGATAAGAAGTTACCCTTGAATCAGATACTTTACCTATCATCTTATTGCCTGTAATAGCTTGTAATGGAGGAATAATTAACTCTACAGTCTTTTCTTCTGAAAGATTAGATTTAAAGCGGATATGATTTCCCCAACCACCACCTTTCATACGACCACCTTCACCTATTTCAATAATCTCTAGTTGGTCATGCTTTTGTATTAGATCTTTAGCAGCTGTAATAAAGTTATTTACTCGTTCACGATGAAATGGTCGTTGCATGGAATCTCTAATATTGATAGTTACAAAAAGAATAGCAACACATACTAAAAATATTAATAACAGTTTCTTTCTCATATAAGCACCCTATTACATTATATAAAATAAAGTATACTTAATATAAAAGGAGAATCAGAATCCCCATCAACTATTTCTTTTATTACATCAGAAATGCTCTTAAAAGCTCTTACAGATTCTGCATCAATATTTCCCATAAACTAATTTATATAAGAGTATAGGTATCTACTAATATCAATTCAATTAAATACTATAAAAATTTTTTTATTGTACCAACAAAAGACTGCTCCCCATTATAAACTACACCTGTATCTTCATCATTTGGATCATCAGTATTATCGTTTGTCTCCTCTTCATTATTATTAGTTTTATATGTTGGTTGATAATTATTTATAGCAGATATCCCCTCTGAAATACTTTGAGAAATCGGCTTAATATCATTTCCAGATTCAGGAATCTCAACTAAACCTGCTCTCGCCTCATTATAATCTACAACCTCCATAGGTTCTAATAATTGTACCTTCGTAACATGAACATCTGCACCACCAGATGTACTCGTCCCTATAGAAGTTGTAACAGTTCCATCTAAACCAACATCACCAGACCCACTAGCCAACACTCCAATTGATGCACCACCACTAAGTCCAGATAAATTTATGTTTTCAGAAGTATTATTTCTGATATTAATATAAGATTCAGTGTAAGTAT
>ERZ506883.444-NODE-444-length-16638-cov-20.3309_pt1 | contig 16638 bp, 8 predicted proteins | sample MGYA00513177_ERZ506883 | MGnify/ENA metagenome assembly ERZ506883 | reverse complement strand
TGTGGGTTTAGTGCATGCGCTGACGGCTCTTAACCGCAACGGTCACACCGGCACCTGCCACGAGCAGCGCCACCACGGTGAAGAGGGTCGTGCCCGCAGCGCCGGTGAGCGGCAGCTGGGTGACGTTCTTCACGTTCTTGACCTTGTAGGTATCGGAAGACTCCTTCGGAGCCAGACCCCACACATCCGTACCCTTGAACTGGGCCTTGCCATTCTCAATGGTGACCTCGAACCGGGCCTTGAGGCTCTGCTGGAAGCCATCCGGAACCGTGGTTTCGTTGACTTCGTAGATGCCGTCTGCAAGTCCCTTGAAGGTCACCTTGCCGTTCTCGTCGGAGGCGGCAGTGAACGGGGTTTTCACACCTGGAACGTTGATCGTGAACGTAGCACCGGCCAGCGGATTGCCTTGAGCGTCGGTCTTGGTAAAGGAGAACTCGCTGTTGGTGATGCTGGTGCTGTCAGTAGCTTCAGCACCATTGTCGGAGAGCACAACCGTATTAGTCACGGCCTTGCGGCCAGTAGCTTCCGCTTCGGTAACCTCGGCATCGTAGGTCACAACGATCTCATCGCCTGCGTTCTGCCGCTTGATGGAGGTGATGTTAACAGTGAACTTTCCATTCTCACCCTCGGTCACGGTGTAATCCGTGTCCTTCTTCAGTTCGGCGTTAGCAACCTTCACCTTAAGGGAGTTGGGATTCACGGTCTGGCCAGCGCTCGGGGTATCCGTGTAGGTGTAGGCGTAATCGCTGTAGTACTGCGTGTTCTGCGGAACTTTGCTCGTAATGGTGTAAGTCACCGTCTGGCCGACGGAAGCGGTTGCAGCGCTCACCGTCTTGCTCACAGTGGTGGTCTGGTTCTTAATGTCCACAGTTGCCTCAGTGAGCGGATTCAGCACGCCACTCTCAACGTTGCCGGAGCCAACGAGGATTGCGATAGACGGAGTGGCATCCTTATTGGTGCCAGCCGAGTAATCCGCGTCCACAAACAGGTACAGACCTGCAGGGAGCGTCACAGTAGCAGACAAGCCATCTTTAGCAAGATTCTTGCCCAGATCAACTACAGTCGGATCGCCAAGCATATTGGTCTTGGTCTTCAGCGTTTCCACGAACTTACGGGAAGCACCGTTCTTCCATGCGCCAGTCGCCGTATCCTTGCTCGATTCCGTCGTATCCAGCACGCCTTCGGCGAGTGCCCAAGCCATCAGATCGCTGCCATCGGTTGGAACGCTTTTCGCGGTGCCCTCAACAGCGGCTTCGAGCGCAGCCTTAATGACGGATTTATTCGTCACCGTGCCGGCAGTCTGCACACCGTACATTGCATCGCTACCAGTGCCGTACTGCACGTAGTCAGCGATCTTGTAGGCGTTCAGCTTACGATTGGTCAGCTGCTTGGCGTCCTGAGCAGTGAACTTGAACTCCGCGTCCTTGGTAACGGGAGTGCCGCTACCAGCGGTCGTCGAGGCGCCATCAGCCTGTGCGCTGGCTGCGCCCAGGGCCATGCCACCGAGCAGCGTCGCAGCGGCGGCGATGCCGGCGAAAAGTTTCCTCATCTTCATGAGAATCCTCTCTTTCTTATTGTTTGATTACTTGTTTCTGCGATCGCGGGAGGCAGGGACCCAACTTGCTCCCGCGATCCGCAAATCTTGGATTATCGGTCGGAACGCCTTCGAGTTGGCAGACGTTCCGACCCCGCACAGCGATTCAGACGAGTCGCTTCTTGCCGTTCCACACACCGGCAGCGCCGATGAGCAGCACCGCAAGCCCGCCGACCACACCGCCGACGAACAGCCACTGACGATCCGTCATCCCGCCCGTCAACGGCAACGCCGATACCGCCACATACGTATTGGTGAATGCGATCGGATTGTCGGTTTTCTGCGAGTCGGAAACGTTCTCACCGTTGTCGTCGACCAGTTTCGTCACGGATTTCACCGAAGCCGTCCATATGCCGTCCTTTTCGTCAACGGCGACCACGATCTGGTATTTCGCGCCCGAATAGTGCAGGGCTGCGATATTGCCCTTGCTTTCCGTAATGGTGTACTTGTAGTCGGCTTTCCCGGCGTTGTAGGTGATGTCACCGAACGTTGCGGAATGCTGGCTATCCGAGGAATCGGCCTTATAGGCGACTGTCACCTTGCACGGCTGTCGCGGCGCGCAATCGGCCGGCAGTGGCGCGTTATCGTCTGCGGTCAGTTCGAAATCGAACGAATCGCCTGCCTTCCAGTCGCGCCCCTTTAGGATTTTCTGCACGGTGATTGCGTTGGACAGCGTCGTAGTCTTCAACGTGTTGGTCAACGTAGCTGTCATGTTGCCGCCGTTGCCGTCACTCTGCCAGACCATGGCTTTGGTGAGGGCCACGCCGGTCGCGTCGGCTGCAGCGTTGCCGTACTGGTAGGAGACCACATAACGGCTATTTTTCGATATTTCCGCCACACTGTAGGTGTATCCGGGCTGCAGGTTGCCGACGGTGTCCGTCCAATTATTCGACTTGTTCAACGTGATCGGAGCACCTACTTCTTCCGTCCGTGCGGTCGCATCGTCGGTCTTCGTACGCTGCAGCTGGACCTTCACCGTGTCACCCGCATGCTTTTTCGCATCGTCGGACCACACCTTGTTGATGGTGATTTGGCCAAGTTTGACTTGCACGACCGGTTTGGCATAGTCGAGCGTCTGTTGGGTGCATTCCGATTCCTGGTCGTTGACGGATGTGACCACGCAGTATTTCAAATGCGCTTCGGCATTGGAGAAGTAGCCCTGCTTTCCTGCAGATTCCTTGCCGGTATCGGCTTCTCCAATGTTCGGATATTGTTGCTTGGTTGCGTAGTCCGCATATGCGGCGTCGTTTGGTTTAACCTTGAAGGAGACGTCGATGGTTTCGTTTTTGCCGACAATCATGCCGTCGTCATTGTTGAAGGTCACGGTGATCGTGCGATTGCCGTTGCCGTCGACGTGGTAGAGGGCCGTATATCCGCTTATGGCTGCGCCATTGTTGGTTGCCGTCACATATTTCGTAATGTCGGTGCCGTCTACCGCATTTGCGAAATCGACTGGGTCAACCCATTGCGACAGGGCGTCGGTGATGGAATACGCCCTGATTTTCGCAGTAGTGGTGATGGTGTTGTAGATCTGTTCAAATGCATTCGTCAGATTTTCCGCGGACGTTCCGTCGTATTCCTCGCCGGTGACGGCGTTCGCGTCTTTGGCGAGGTAGCTCATCTTATTGGCGTCTTTCGAAACCTTCACCACGTACAGGGCTGCGTTCCCACGTTCGTTGGCTGCCGCCAGCGCGGCCGCATAGTTGTAACCGTAGCCATCGTCACTGCCGTTGCCGTGGATGTTTCCGTCCGAGCCGTCCGGGTCGGTTTTCCACTGGTAGGGGGGGATCGGTTCCCACCACTTATTGTTAGCCTCGCACGCTGCCTGGGTCTTGTATTCCGGATGCTCCTTCCCCCGAGCGAAGCATCCGGAATAGGATGTGCTTCTGAAGGTTGGATTGCCGTCAGACAGGAAGACAATATGCTTCTGCACACCATCACGCCCTGACGATAGACTGTTCGCCGTTCTCAGAGCGTCTTCCCAGTTGGTTCCGCCGTCTGGAGCCGCACTGACAGCCCTGCTGATAGCGTCAGAGGAAGTCGTGAAATTCGAAGTCGTTTGCGCCTCCTTGCTGAACGTCACCACAGCCATCCGCACCTGCTGATTGGGTGAAAGAGTGTTATTCGCACCCGTCAGAAGCTTCTGGGCCAATGCCGTGGCTGCGTTTTTCGCATTCGTGTCAAGGGAGCCTCCCATACTGCCGGACTTGTCAAGCACCAGCACAATGTCGGCAGGCACCGCGGTCGTAACCGTGGATGACGAACTATCGCCGGATGCGGTCAGATGCAACGTGTATTCATCGCCGTCGCCGCCATCGGTTTTCACGATGCTTTTGTTGTTCGACGGCTTCACATTGGAATTCACGATGGTTACATGACCCGTCGTACCCACGGTGAACGAGCCGGTTTCGGCGTATGCATTATCGTCGTGGCCGTACTGCGTCATTGGGGAACCGTTCGCGGACACGGTGTAGCCACTAGAATTCAACTCACGCACCTTATATACGGTGCTGTCAGTGAAATCATCGGACTGGACGCGGGCGAATTGCCCTTTGGCCAGCGTAATCACACCGTTATCGATGGTCTGCTTATTATCGAACAAGGGCTGATTGGTGGACGCATCGTACACGCTGTATTTGCCCTGGTACGGGGTTAAGGAACCGTTGACGAACAGCTGGAACTGGAACTGTTTTTTCGCGTCGATGGTGCCTAGGGTTTCCTTCTCGATATCGATGGCCTTGGACGGCCTCACCGGCAGATTGAACCTGATCTTGCAGTTGGAGCCGCCGTCGCCGCGTTCCAGATAGAAGAAGCTCAGATGATGTCTCTTATACGCCGTGGGATCCCACGTCTTTCCCGCTGCCCTAAATGCCTGGTCGATGCTTGTGGCAGGAGGAGGGTTTCCATAATTCTGCTGCTTGCCATGATAGTCGATATTGCCCTTGCCATTGTCGGCGGCGAAATCGATGCTGCCATCCAACGCCTGATGGATACCACCTAAATCAAGCACCAGCACACCATCGATGAACACCCACACATCATCGTCGCCGGTAAAGTTGAACACCATGGGCTGATTGTTGACCATGCCGCCTTTCGGCATGTAGAAATCGGCGCCAAGCTTCATGCCGAAAGAATATCTATTCTCATCAGTATCGTTTCCAAATGGAGTGAAGCAAGGAGTATCAGTCTGGTTCACACAACTCCGCGAACTCAGATTGAACTTGTTCGATGTCGTGTCATATGCAGCATACTGGGAATCGGCGTTGAAACTGTAATACCCATCCTTGCCCAATGTCAGCAGTCCGCCATCCGTCTCGTGGTTGGTGACGACGCTATCATCAAGCTTCCCGCCAAAGAGATAATCCAATGATCCCTTACCATCAGCCATGGTCGGATAGTCACCTGTCAGGGTTTTATTCACAATACCGGTGTATGCGCCATTGTTATTACCGACATATTTGTTATACGTGCTATACGGTTTTGAACCGTCAACGTTCTTGAATTTCAACGCATGATTATTATTGATGGTATCACGATTGTAATCATACAATCCCAGGCTGATGCCGGCCTGCTGCTCCGTGGTCTGTTCGGCATCAGCCGCCATCGCGGCGGAAGTGGTGGCGTAGCCCATGCCGCCGAGCATGGCGATCGCAACGATGACGGCGACTATTCGTTCAGCGAAGCTCCTCTCGGGCTTTGCCTGTTGTATTCGCGCATGCCTCATCTGCTATCTCCCCTTACATACCGTGCGTATGCGCACGATTCACATCTTCATCACCAGTCACGCATCCAGCCGACGCGGATACACTTCCGGCGTTCCAATTTTGGACAATAAAAGAAAAGGGGAATGAATACATACACCCTAAGCGCGGGAGATTCGGGGGTATGAAATACCTCGAAACCAAGTGATAGTAACGTTTCCAGCTATCAGCGCTACCCGAAATTCACATAAGCCCGACGTCCGACGGGGCAATATTATTCACATGTCCGTAACCGTACGGATGTCGCCGCAGCATGCCAACGCAACAGCTAGCCACGTTTCGGCCACCAAGCCGCATGTCTGCGAATATGCCACGGCCGTCTACGCAGCCAGGCAAGCAGCATCCCCGACACGAGCACGCCAGCCGACACCGCAATCGCAATCAATCGCGCGTCCTTTGCCGCATTCCGTTCCTCGGGAACCACTCCAGGAATCGCGGAACGCACCGCCGAAACCAGCAACCGGTGGGTGTTCACCCCGTACGGCGTGCAGGTCATCAACGTCACCCGGTCCTCGCCGGGCACAATCTTCAGCTTCGAGGTGTCATTCGGTTCGATCACCGAAATGCGATCCACCTTGTAGCCGAGCGTACGGCCCATCACTTCGATGTAGAAGTAGTCGCCGACGTGCATCTCGTCCAAGCGCGTGAACATCATCGCCTCAACCAGCCCACGGTGGCCGGTGATCACCGCATGCGTGCTCCGCCCGCCCACCGGCAGGCTGCTGCCATACAGATGTCCGGCTCCGGATGCGAGCGCCGACTGCGACGTGCCATGATAGATCGGCAGGCGTACGGAGATCTTCGGAATGCGGATGGTTCCCATCACGCCGCTGCCGGAATCGAGCAGGCTTTGATATTCCTTATCTTTGGCGCTGGCGCTATTTGATTCCGCGGCACCGGATTCACTGGACTGCGAGCCGCCCTGCACTTGGGAGAACGGGTCTTGCGCCTCGCCGAGAACCGGCTGTCCTGAAGCCGCAAGCCGCCTGTTATATGCTTTGGCCGCGGCGAACGCCTCATCGGCTTGGGGATAAGGCCAGCCGGCAACCGTCTGCACGGACCGGTTCGACGTATTCCGTAGCTCCCGCGCCGACTGATACTGCAGAAACGTAGGAAACCCGCCGATGCCTATCGCAAGAATGATCAACAGCGCCGCAACCACCCGCATGGCAATGACTTTCCTGCGATCCCTGCGCCACTGCCGCACCTCATCGGCAATGTCGACCGCCTCTTCGAAAGACGGTTCCCGATAGCGCTCCGTCTGCTGTTGCCGCATGTCCGTCACTGGATGAACTTCCGCAGCACGCGTTCCAGCTCGTCGATACGCAACGCCTGTTTGGCGATGAGCAGATCGCATTTGTTGATGGTCAGTTGCGCCTGCGCAAGCTTTGCCGCCATATTCTGCGATTCGTCGGCCTCAGTTGGGTCATTCGTTTCCTCTTCGTGCGTAGCCCCTTGCAGTTCGGCGATCGACAAATCGTCTTCGACATCCCGCAGTTCGACATCCTGCAGATAATGGCTCGCGGACCCTTTTCCCTTTCGACGCTCATCACGTTCCTGCTGCTTCCAACGCGCGATGCACCGCTCCACACGTTTGTAGCCGATCAGTTTCGGATCAAGCCCCGCTTCACGGAAAATGGCTGACGGTGATTCGCCGGCGTTATAACGGCACATCACTTCCACCCGGAAACGGTCCGAATATCGGATATGCGATGCACTCACGCTTTTGACCGCCGGCAGGCTGGACAGATACGCACGCTCCTTTGCGGTAAATTTGCCATCAATCATTTTTTTCTGCCCCTTATACTGCTACTGCCTGAACAGCTTAGTTCAGAATCATATCGGAGATTTCCCCATTGGTACCCTCGTTAAAACCCTCGAATAAAAAATCCCACTCCCCCCAATAAAAAAGAGCCCTATCTTACAAACAAAACAGTTCCGCCATTTTTCGCAGATAGGAAGGCTCATAGACCCCCCATAAAATTTACACAATCTTAACCTCACCCCCAGCACACCCTTTAGCACATCATGGGGCCGCTACGTCTCTACACACCGTCACGCAGACTCACTAGGCTGGAAACATGACGCAAGAGCTCGTTTCGTTGACTATCATCATGGCGGTGGCGGCCGTCAGCCCGATTGTGGCGCAGCTGATCCCGGGAAGGTTCATTCCGCAGACCGTGCTGCTGCTCGCCGCCGGAGCCACGCTCGGCCCGTACGGACTGGGCGTGATCGAAGTGAACGACGCCGTGAAACTCTTGAGCGAACTCGGCATGGCGTTCCTGTTCCTGCTCGCCGGCTATGAAATCGATCCGAAACGGCTCGCCGGGCATCAAGGCAAAGTCGGACTGCTTACATGGGTGATCACGCTGGGCCTCGCTTGGCTGGTCGTGACATTCCTTCCGTTCTTCGCCAAGCAAGGTATCAACGGCATCGCCACGGTAATCGCACTTACCACCACCGCTCTCGGCACGCTCATGCCGATTCTCAAGGAACGCAGCCTCGAAGGTACCCCCATCGGCGACGCCATCATCTCGTACGGAACGTGGGGCGAACTTGGCCCAATCCTTGCCATGGCCATCCTGCTATCCACCCGAACCGGCTGGCAGACCATGCTCGTGCTCAGCGCGTTCCTCGCCATCTGCCTACTGTGCGCGATGCTACCCACGAAAGCACTGAAAACCGGCCATCGCCTGTACCGTTTCCTTACGGACAATGCGAACACGTCATCGCAAACGCTCATGCGACTGACCACATTCCTGCTCATCTTCCTTGTCACCATTTCCGCACTGTTCGAACTTGACGCGGTGCTCGGCGCGTTCGCCGCGGGCTTTATCCTGCGTTACATCATTCCCGACGGCAGCAAATCGCTGGAAATGAAACTGGAAGGCGTCGGCTATGGCTTCCTCATTCCTGTATTTTTTGTGGTGTCAGGCGCCGCGATCAACGTGCGCGCCGTGGCAGGCCGGCCCGCACTGCTCGTCGCGTTCATCGTCATGCTCATGCTGATTCGCGCGGTGCCCGTATACGTTGCGCTATCGCTCGACAAACGCAAGAATCCGCTGTCATCGCATCATCGCGTCACCGTAGCCCTGTATTGCACGACCGCCCTGCCGATCATCGTCGCCGTCACATCGCTGGCGGTGAAGGTCGGCACCATGCAAAGCGACACCGCGTCAACACTGGTCGCAGCCGGCGCGATTACGGTGTTCCTGATGCCGCTGCTCGGCTCGATCACGTATCAGGTGGCCGACGTGCATCCGGTCACCGCGGTTCGGGAGATTGCGCACACGCCATCCGATTGGCGGACGATCGTACGCGAACATGCGCAGGTACGTGCGCTGCTGCACCATCAGGACCGGCTCAAGCGTATGGCGGAGACGTTGGAATCGCTGGAAAAGCAGGAGGGGCTGAACGGTTTGGACAGCCGTCGCGCCGAACTTGTGGAACGTGCGCGCCTCGAAATCGACCGCCAACTCAAGGAACTCGGCCTGGACCCGCAGCTCACCACCCAACTCCCCCACAACTACCGCTACCCGAAGAACTGAGGGGGCTTCGGAGGGACGCTACTCCACGGACTTGAGGGAGCTGATGGGGTCGATGCGGTCGAGGACGGGGTTGACGAACAGCTGCACGAGCAGCGCGAAGGCCATGGTCGCCACGGCCGCGATCACGTAGCTCAGCGGCTTGACCTCCACCTCGAAATACAACGATGGCATGTTGAGCGCCATCGTCAGCATGCCGCCGACGAGCCGGCCGAGCGGCAGGCCCAGTATCACGCCCATGACGGTGAGGATCATCATCTCGCGGTTCACGTAATGGTGCACTTCGCGGTCGAAGAAGCCAAGCACCTTGAGCGTGGCCATCTCGCGCACACGTTCCGACACGTTCGTATTGGCGAGCGTGAACAGCACCACCAGCGCCAGACCGCCGGCGAGCGCCACGATCAGCGCCACCACCGCGCCCATGAGGTCGAATTTGAAGCTGTCGGCCATGTGCGCGCAGCTTACGGCCTTCATCACCGAACTGTCCTCTTCGAGCGATTCCGCATAGTCGGTTTGCGAAGTGTCGGAGCCGGAAAGCTTGGCGAGCATGGCGTTCCACGTCAGAGCCTCGGAATCCTCGGAACTCTTGGAATTCTTGGTGTTCTTCGCGTCTTTCGAGTCGAAAAGCTTGGCGTAGTAGGTTTCGCTTACATACACATCCGAGCCGATGAGGTTGCGATTCACCGCGCTCACCTTCGCCGTGGCCTGCACGCCGTCGCCGTTGGTCAGTCGCACCTTGGAACCGGCCTTGACGCCCAGCGCGCTTGCCGCCGACTGCGCGACGATCACGCCATCGTCATCGAGTTTCAGCGAACCGGTTTTGCCGACGCCGGACGTGCCCAGTATGCCGGACGAGACCGGCTGCAACGTGACCATTTCGCCCAAATCGGACAGATGCTTTTCCGGCACCGCGACCAGCTGGATGCTTTCGCTGCCGCTGCTGCCGGCCTTGCCGCTGTCACCGTCGCCACTGCCCGCAACCGTCAAATCGCCCGACTCTATGCGCACGTCAAGCGATGACGTGACGCGCCCGTCTGACGCGACTTTCGTGCGCATCGCCGACGCGTCCGAATCGTCGGAAACCACCATCAGGTCGTACTGGTAGATGTCGCGGTATTGCTTGATGCCGAGGTCGGCGACGGTGTCGTTGATGGCCAGGCCGCAGACGATCAGCGCGGTGCAGCCGGCGACGCCGCCGACCGTCATGATGAGGCGCGACTTGAAGCGGAAAATGTTGCGCGCGGTCACTTTGCCGAGGAAGCCCATGCGATTCCAGACCGGCCGAATCCGTTCCAACAGAATGCGCGAGCCGGCGCGCGGCGCTTTCGGACGCATCAGCGCGGCGGGCGTCTGCCGCATTTCCTGCACACACGCGTAGATGGTGGCGGCGAGCACGCCGACCACGAACAGCGCGATGCCGAGCGAGCCGTACAGCCAGTCGTATTCCAGCCGCAGACCGGGCATCACATACATGCCTTGCAATACGACCAGCAGGAACGCAGGAATGCCAAGGAAGCCGGCGATCAGGCCGAGGCCGCCGCCGATGAGGCAGGCGAGCAACGCGAACAGCAGGTAGCGCGACGCGACCGCCAGCCGCCCGTAGCCGAGCCCCACGTACGTGCCGATGAGCGAGCGCTCCTCTTCGACCATGCGCGCCATGGCGGTCAGGCTCATCATCACGGCCACCAGCAGGAACACAATCGGGAACGCGTTGCCGAGCGATTGGATGGAGTCGAGGTCGGATTTGAGCGCGCTGAACCCGCCGAGCGACTGCCGGTCCTGCACATACCAGCGCACTTGCGGAATGCTGGTTTTCAGCTCGTTTTCCTTGGTTTTCAGCGTTTGTTCGGTACTTGCCTTCTGCTCGTTCAATTGCGATTGCGCCTGGTCGAGCTGCTGCTTGGCTTGCGTCAGTTCGGGACTAGCGGCGATGATGGTTTCACGCATTGTTTCACGCGTGGTTTCGTCAAGTTGGGGGGTAGTTGCACCTGCGGCCGCCGCCGCACCTGCGTTCGCGCCGTTTGCCGCAGCTCCCGCAGCTGCCGCGCCCGCCTGCATGCTGACAATCTGGTCGACCTGCTGGTTGAATTGCTGCCGATTCGCGTCGATTTGCGACTGCGCGTCCGCGAACTTCTTGTCGGCTTCCGCACGCGCGTCGGCGATCTTCTTGTTGCCCGCGTCGAGCAGTTCCTGCCGACGGGCCTTCTGGCGGTCGGTTTTCACGGTGCCGTCGATGCGGTCGGTCACCTGCTTGACGGTGTTTTCGTACGATTCGTCGAACGTGCTTTCGGCGGCCGCACCCTTGACGAGCAGCGTGGCGGACGTGTAGAGGGTGCCGGTCACGCCATCGGACGGCGCGAAGAACGTGTAGTCGGTGGTGGCGGTGGAACGGAACGAGGTCATGGCGGAGTAGCCGTCCGGGTTGCTCAGGTTCTGCGGATCGAGCACCACGCCCACGATGGTGAGCTTGGTCGGGAAGCTCGGCGCCTCGTCCGTGCCGTTCGTTTCATTCGTGCCGTCCGCACCGTTCGTATCGTTCGTATCGGAAGTATCGGAGGAAGCCGATTCGGGGGTTACGGTGAGGCGGCTGCCGATACGCTTGCCCGAATCGCGAATAAATTTCCTGGTTACCGCGATTTCGCCGGCTTTCTTCGGCATGCGCCCTTCCTGCAAGTATGGCTGGTCAATGCCGTTCGTGCCGATTTCCTGCATGGTCGCCGACTTGCGGCCGTCCAAATCGAACGTCACTTCCTGCGACCGTTCCGCCTGCACTTTCGCAACACCGTTCACCTTGCGCAACGCGGCGATATCGCCGTTCGACAGGCCCGCAGTGGACAGCACCTGGACGTCGTGCAGGCCCTGCGCGTCGAAAAAGCGGTCGGTGCTGCGGAACGCGTCACGGCAGCCCGCGTAAATGCCGGTGAGCACGGCCACACCGAGCAACGTGATCATGGCGATGGAAATGAATCTTTTCCACGAATGCGCCCACATTCGCAGCATGTCCTTGACGAATGCCATGTCGACCTCCGTTCGTAGCCCCTCATTCCATTGAACACCATGAAGCTTGGAAAGACGCGCCAAACCGCACATCCGCAACACGTGTCCAAATCGCGCGTTCGAATCGCACAGCAATCGCGCGAATCGAACTTCTAAACCAAACAACCCGTTAAGCAAACCAGACATTCCGGAACGAACAAACCAACACTTTGCCCGCCGCTTCCCGCTACAATCGGGAACGTTCCCTCACAAAGGGCGAATCGCAAAAAAGCAAGCAAAACAAGCACATGCAAGCGTGCAACAGCACGCAACGCAAGCAGCGAGCGCAACGCACAACGCGCAATCGCAAGGAAACAGAGAAGAGGAAATCTCCATGAGCGACGTCACCGCCGCAAAGAAGCCGCGTGGAACCGACGATGTACCGGTTCCGCCGACGCTCCGTAAATCGTTGAAAAACCGCCATATCCAGCTCATCGCGCTGGGTGGCGCCATCGGCACCGGCCTGTTCTACGGCTCCAGCGAATCCATCCAGCTGGCCGGCCCGTCCATTCTGCTCGCCTACCTCGTCGGCGGTCTCGCGATCTTCATGATCGTGCGCGCTCTGAGCGAGATGGCGGTCGAGGATCCGAAGGCTGGCGCGTTCAGCTACTACGCGACGCGCTACTGGTCACGGCGAGCGGGCTTCATTTCCGGCTGGAACTACTGGTTCAACTACGTGCTGGTGGCCATGGTGGAGCTTGCCGTGGTCGGCTCGTTCGTGAACTACTGGTTCCCGAACATTCCGAAGTGGGTGTCGGCGGCGGTGTTCCTCGTGGCCATCGCGGCGCTGAACCTCATGGGCGTGAACAAGTTCGGCGAATTCGAATTCTGGTTCGCCATCATCAAGATCGTGGCCGTGCTGGCCATGATTCTCGGCGGCCTGTATGTGATCATCGCCAATGTGCCGACCGCTTCGGGCATTCGCGCGAGCTTCGCCAACTGGTTCACCGTGGACGGCGGATTCCTGCCGCACGGCCTGATGACCCGCAACGCCGACGGCACGTGGACCGGCCTGCTGATGGCGCTCGTCGTGGTGATGTTCAGCTTCGGCGGCACCGAACTCATCGGCATCACCGCCGGCGAAACCGAGAATCCGCGCACCACCATTCCGAAGGCCACGAACGGCATCATCTGGCGTATTCTCGTCTTCTACATCTGCGCGCTCGGCGTGATCATGGCGGTGATTCCGTGGAGCAAAATCGACGGCGATTCCAGCCCGTTCGTGCAGATCTTCGATTCCGTCGGCGTGCACGCGGCCGCCGGCATCCTCAATTTCGTGTGCCTGACCGCCGTGATGAGCGTCTACAATTCCGGCCTGTACGCCAACTCCCGCATGCTGTATTCGCTGGCAAAGCAGGGCAACGCGCCGGCTTACCTGGGTAAGCTCAGCAAGAAAGGCGTACCGGTCGGGGGTGTTATCACTTCCGCGATAATTATTGCGATTGCCGTTGTCGTCGTGTTCGTATGGCCGGAATTCGCGTTCAATTACCTGATGTCGATCGCCACGATCGCGGCTGCGATCAACTGGATCATGATTATGATCACGGAGATCAAGTTCCGTCGCATGGTTGCGGCTGGCGATGGCCCGGCCGAACTTAAGGGGCTGAAGGGCAAGGAAGCGCTCGACAAGATCGCGTTCAAGCTGCCGTTCGCCAATGTGACGCCGTATGTGGTGATCGCGTTCATGCTGCTGGTTGTGGTGCTCATGTGCTTCTCCGCAAGCTATCGCATCGCCGTGATCGCCGGCGTCATCTGGCTGGCGGTGCTGTTCGCCGCCGCCCAGCTTGCGCTTGGCAAGTCCGGCAGCGAGCGTGGCGAGGACGCGGCGATGATTGTCGACGCGGCTGCCGCAACCGCTGAGTAATCGCAAGAAACACAAAACGGCCTCCTCTTCCGGCTTTTGTTACCCGAATCGGCTGGTTACGGTAACAAAAGCCGGATGGGAATGCCGTTTTTGCGATTAGACGGGGCGATTAGACCGGCGCGACCAGACCGACGGCCTCAGTCAGCGGTGCCGTCGGGGGTGACGGGCTCGGCGGACTCGACGGAGGAGGTATGGTCGGTCAGGTCCAGACGGAACGGCTGCGCGGGCAGGCCGTCGTCGTTGAACAGCGGAGCCGGACCCCAACTGCGCCAGGCGTATCGCATCGCCACCGGCTCCGGCACATCCGGAGTCGCCAGCGTGATCGTGCCGATGCTGCGGCTGTTAATCGGAATGCCGAATTCCGTAGCGTTGTAATCGACCACGTTCACTCTGGAATTGACGAGATCATCGATGTCGCAATCCACGAAAATCGCGGCGGTCGCCGGGTGGAACATACCGTCGGAACCGGCCAGTTCGAAGCCGGAACGTTCCGGCACGCGCACCAAAGTCGGCAGCTGGCCATCGAAATCATCGTCGCCGCCGCCGGGCGTGGTGCCTTCGAAATGCAAACCGTGCGCATAGCGGAAGAACAGGCGTACGCGGCCGTTCGGGTCGCATCGGAAGCCCAGCACCGTCGGGCCGTGCACCGGAACGCGATCCATGCCGTAGATTTGCCGCAGCGCGCAATTGGCAAGGCGTTCGCCGGGCGTGCGCTTGTCCAGCGGGCGGATGTTGTCGTATTCGCCGCAGTCGATCGTGCAGATGGCGTACACGTTGTCTATGGACTGCGCGGCGTCCCATTGGGCCTCACGCAGCACCGGCCAGCGCATCGGATCGTTGCCGTCCGCAGCCGTCTTGCCGTTGATCCATTGCGGCAACTGCACGATGAGGAACGGCAGATTTTCGCTCCACAGCGCACGCCATTCGCCGATCATCATGCCGAGCAGCTCGCGGTAGAAACCGCTGTATTGCTCGTCTTCCTCACCCTGATACCACAGGAAACCGGCCAGCGAGTAAGGCATGATACGTTCCAGCATGGCGTGGAAGGGGCCACACGGACGCCATTGCGATGTAGGGGTGAGCGGCGGCGGCCACGGGCAGGTGCCGCACTGTTCGCTCAACTCGCTGCTCGTTGCGTTCGGATTGGTCTGACGCACCGTTTCCACAGCCGCGTTCCATGCGTCCATCTGCGACTGCCATTCGCTGGTTTCCAGCTCGAACTGCTGTTGCGTCTTGCCTGCGATCGCACGCTGGTAGCGCGTCAGATAGTCGCGGCCGGCATCGCTGGAATTGAGTGCGTCCTCGCTCATCCAGCAGCTGATCGACGTGCCGCCGATATAGCAGTCGACAATGCCGACCGGCAGATCGGGGTCGAGTTCGGAGCGCAGCTTGCGTGCGAAATAGTAGGCGACGGCACTCATCACACCACTGTTTTCCGGCGACGATTCCTGCCAGCTCGACGTATTTTCCGCATTGCGATTGATGACACCGGTTTTGGGCACATTGTAGAAACGCAGCAGCGGATCGGCGCAATCCTCAAGTGCTTCGTCGGCATGCTCGCTGTTACGCAACTCAAGTTCCATATTGCTTTGGCCGCCGGCGAGCCACACTTCGCCGATAAGCACGTCGTCGAATTCGATGGCATCATTGCCCGCGACGATACGAAGCGTGTACGGACCGCCTTCCGGTTGCGCGGGCAGCATCACGCGCCACTGCGAAAAGCCGTTGACCACGTTCTGCGAAGAATAAGCATGTTCCTGCGCGATCAGGGAGCCGTCAAAGTCGTGTATTTCCGCCACAACCTCCATACCGGCGCAATCGGCAGCCAATGCGCCGAACACCGCAATGGGCTTGTTGCGTTGCAATACCATGTGCGAGGCGAAAATCGCGGCGACATGCAGCACGCCCGAGACATTACGCTCCTCCACCTGCTCCATCTGCGCCGTCATTTCGGAACCAGGCGCAATCCCCGTCGCAGTGACCATTGCTTCAGCTTCCTCATCAAACAATCCTACGTGCCTATCCTAAGCCACTTTCCTACCAAAATGCGTGAAGCGTCACCTAAATAAGCACATGCTTGCCCACACAAACGTCATTTTCAGCGATCGAAACGTCGCTTCGGTAGGGGCTTAATCGCAATTCCCAACGGAAACAACATTCCAACGGCCCGAAACGTCGCTTCCGTAGGGGTTTCGCAGGAAAGATATCACGATTGCGCCGCGACGAATTTTTTACGATTTCGCGGCTCACTTTGTGGACTGGATACGTACCAAAACGGCCGCTCCGGTAGGATGGACCCCAGTTTGCAGGACAAAATCCATGCACGAAACCACGAATTTCATCTGCGAATGGTAGAAACCCGAACGCTTTTCAAGCGTTCACCCCACTACACAAAAGGAGTGCCAAGTACAATGGCTGCACAAATCTGGTATGAGAACGACGGCGATCTCTCGGTCCTCGAAGGCAAGAAGGTTGCCATCATCGGTTATGGTTCCCAGGGCCATGCCCATGCGCTGAACCTGCGCGATTCCGGCGTCGACGTCGTCGTCGGCCTGCGCCCGACCTCCAAGTCCGTCGAGCACGCCAAGGAGCAGGGTCTGGAAGTCAAGTCCGTTCCGGAAGCCGCCGCCGAGGCCGACATCATCATGATTCTGGCTCCCGATCAGTACCAGCGCACCATCTGGGCCAACGACATCGAACCGAACATCAAGCCGGGCGCCGCCGTCGCCTTCGCTCATGGCTTCAACATCCACTACGGCTACATCAAGCCGACCGAGGACCACCCGGTCTTCATGGTCGCCCCGAAGGGCCCGGGCCACATCGTGCGTCGTGAGTACG
>ERZ506883.409-NODE-409-length-18057-cov-6.8694_pt1 | contig 18057 bp, 10 predicted proteins | sample MGYA00513177_ERZ506883 | MGnify/ENA metagenome assembly ERZ506883 | reverse complement strand
GGATTGGAGCAACGGTATCTCTCTTACCAAGGAAGCCATCAATGACGAGCGCGACGTGGTACACAATGAGTACCGTATGCGTATCGTAGGTCAGCAGCGCATGATAGAGCGTTCACTTCCTAAGCTCTATCAGGGCGAAAAGTATGGCTACCGTTTCCCTATCGGTTTGATGAGTGTTATCGATGGTTGTAAGCCAGAAACTCTCCGTGCTTACTACCGCAAATGGTATCGTCCAGACAATCAGGCTATTATCATCGTGGGTGATGTAGATGTAAATCATATCGAAGCTAAGATTAAGGAACTCTTCTCTGGTATCAAGGTACCTAAGAATGCCGCTAAGATAGAGAAGGTACAAGTATCTGATAATGATTCAGCCATCTATGTTATCGACAAGGATAAGGAGCAGCAGGTTGATCTCTTCCAGGTTTATATGAAGCACAATGCTGTGCCTGATTCTCTGAAGAGCAACATGAGCTATCTCTTGAAGGGATACATGGATAACGTGATTTCTTCTATGATTGCTGCCCGTTATGCAGAGAAGGCATTGGAGCCAGACTGTCCATATCTCCAGGCAAATGCCGGTGATGGTTCATACCTGATTTCAAGCACTAAGGATGCTTTCACCCTTACCGGTGTGGCTAAGCCAGGAAAGATTAAGGAGGCTTATGCTGCTGTTCTCCGCGAGGCACAGCGTATGCATGAGTTCGGTTTCACTGCTACTGAGTATCAGCGTGCCAAGGATGAATTCATGAGCCAGGTTGACAAGGCGCTTGCCAACAAGAATAAGATGAAGAACGAGCAGTTTACCACCCAGTATGTGGATAACTTCACTTCTAACGAACCTATTCCATCAGTAGAAGAGGAGAGCCAGATCTGGAAGATGGTAGTTCCAAACTTGCCTCTTGAGGTTATCAACAGCTATGCCAAGCAGTTGGTTTGCCAGAGCGATACTAACCTTGTATCATTGGTTATGATGCGCGAGCAGGCTGGTGCCGTTTATCCTACAGAGCAGGAACTCTCTGCCATCGTAAAGCAGGTACGTGCTGAGAAGCTCGAGGCTTATGTGGATAATGTTAAGCAGGAACCTCTCATCGCTCAGGCTCCTAAGGCTGGTAAGATTAAGAAGACTGTTGAGAACAAGAAGTTGGGCTTCAAGGAGTTGACTCTTTCTAATGGCGCTAAGGTGGTATTGAAGAAGACCGATTTCAAGGACAATGAGATTGCTTTCGCAGCTTCAGCCAATGTGGGCTATTCTACTTTCGGCAAGGCAGATTTCCTGAATGCTACATTTGCAGCAGATGTTCTCGATGCCAGTGGTCTTGGCGATTTCTCAAGCAATGAGCTTGATAAGGCTTTGGCTGGTAAGCAGGCTGGTGTTTCGTTCAGCTTCAGTCCTTTCAATCATGGTTTGAAGGGTAATTCTACTCCTAAGGATATCGAAACCCTGATGCAGCTCATCTATCTCAAGATGACCGCAGTAAGCAAGGACCAGAAGAGCTTTGACAATATGAAGAGTATGATGGCTACTGTTCTTGCCAACAAGAGCAACAACCCAAACCTCGTATATCAGGATTCTGTTCAGAGTACTCTCTATTTGGGTAGCAAACTTGCCCGTGTACCAGAGGCAAGCGATATAAAGGATATCAACTACGACCGTATCCTGGAGATTGGTAAGCAGTTCTACGGCAATGCCAAGGACTTCACCTTCTATTTCGTAGGTAACTATGATGAGAAGACTCTCCTCCCACTCATCGAGCAGTATATCGCCAGTCTGCCAAACAATGGCTTCAAGCTTAAGAACAAGCAGATTCCTTATGCTAAGGGTAAGGTAAGCAATATCTTTACCAAGGCAATGGAGAACCCACAGAACCAGGCAACAGAAATCTGGTATACCAAGGCTCCATTCACCTTGAAGAATTTTGTTCTTGCTGATGTTTCTGCCCGTTTGCTGGAGATGAAGTATTTGCGTACTATCCGTGAGGAACTCAGTGCTGCTTATCATGCAGGTGCAAACTATGGTTTGCTTCGCGATTATGATAACAAGGCTGCCATCTCTATTACAGCCGTAGCTCAGCTGAACCCAGAGAAGTCGGATATCGCTATTCCTTACTTCTTCAAGGGTATGGACGAGACCATCGCCCAGCCAAATGCAGAAGACCTTCTGAAGGTAAAGGAGATTCTCCTGAAGCAGGCTGCTGTAAGCGAGAAAACCAATGGTTATTGGCTTGGTGCGTTGAGCACATACGAGCGTATGGGTGTTGATACTCATAGCGATTACAAGGAGATGGTGAAGAATCTGAAGGCATCTGAGATTTCAGACTTCCTGAAGAATGTGATCCTGAAGAGTGGTAATCACTTTGAGATTATCATGAAGGCAGTGAAGAACGGAAAGTAAATCCCGTGTACTTGATATAATAAACGAAAAAATCCCGTTGTACAAGCCAGATGGCTGACAACGGGATTTTTATGTTTTTTTCTTTTCCCAAAATTTTTGAAACTCATCATTTAAGAGTCGTTTCGAAAAATCTCTCTTTAAAAAGAAAGGATGCGTCCTTATTATATATGTATAAGAGCACCATCTTTTCCTCCTTTACTTCATGTTTCTGAAGAGTATTAACCTCTTCTCTTTGCCTTAGAAGCAAGAGCCTCGCGGCGATCTTGGAGAATCTGTTGGCATCTATCGATAGCCTGATTCTGATTTTCTGAATTTACCTTAATTAAATCATTCATAACCTATTGATATTTGTTAACTGCTTGCAAAGATAGGGGTTTTCTACCTATTTCTAGGTACAAAATGCATGAAAATGCGTGTTTTATTCGTTATTTTTTGATTTATGTCAAAAAAATGTGCAATCGTTTGAACAGTTTCCCCCCTTTAGAATGATATTTGGTATTTCCTAAACGATTTTTTCATTATCTTTTAAACGAATTGTCATCGCAATCGTCTATAATAACGTAGAAAGAGTAGAAATGATGAGTTTTTAGGGAGATTCATACACGAAATAGGGATTTTTCTTATCATATTCCCGATTTTTTTGCGAACTTTGCACCCGAAAGAACAATAGGAAGTATTGGGTATTTATAAATAAGAGTGATAAAATAAATATATAGAAAGCAATGAAAAAGGTATTTCTTTTGGCTGCCCTCGTGCTCGCATGCACAGCTGGCAGCAACGCAAGCGCTATGAACGAGGCAGCGCTCAATGCCTCAATGTCTGAGATGATTCCGGTTAAGAAAACGGCTAAGAAGACAACAAAGAAGACTTCGAAGAAGACTACGACCAAGAAGACTTCTACAAAGAAAACAACTTCTGCAGCATCTAACACTACAGCAGCAACAACTACAACTGCTGCAACAACAACCAGCAATGCCGCCGCTTCTACCAGTACAACCAGCAATGCAGGCTCTGCCATAGCTGGTATCTTGGGTGCTGTACTGGGCGGAAACTCTAACAGCAGCAGTTCTGCAGGTAGCAGCATTATCAATGGCATTCTGAATAATGTAATCGGTTCAGGTACCTTCAGCAAGCAGGATCTCTGTGCCCATACCTGGAAGTACAGCAAGCCGGGATGCGCCTTTACCTCTGAGAATCTCCTGGCAAAGGCTGGCGGTGAGATTGCTGCCAACAAGGTAGAGGAGAAGTTGGGTGAGTATTACAGCAAGTTTGGTTTCAGTGGCTCAAATACCTATTTCACCTTCAAAACTGATGGAACTTTCGCAGCCAAGATAGATGGCAAGTCATGGCAGGGTAATTATACTTTTGATGAGAAGACTCACGCCATTCAGATGAAGGGATTAATCTTGAGTATGTCGGGTTATGCTACGAAGACTGCCAACGGCATCAGCCTGCTCTTCGACCAGAAGAAGTTGCTCAACCTCATCAAGACCATCGGTTCCCTCAAGGGTAATTCTACGCTCAGCGCTCTCGGTACTATCGCCAATAATTACGATGGTTTGCGCGTAGGTTTCGAGATGACTAAGTAATAACCGAGCCTTCTGTTGGAGTGGGCTCAGTAGATGATAATCGCCCTGTAAGAAGTAAAGCATCTTTCAAGCTATGCTTTGCTTCTTGCAGGGCGATTTTTCTTGTTTATTTCACGTTCAGTTTCATAGTCTTTACATCCTTGCTGTTGGTTCCTATCATAATCTGGAAGTCGCCAGGTTCTATCACGTGCTTCAGATCTGAGTTGTAGAACTTGAGCATATCTGGGGTGATATCAAAGCTTACCTCCTTACTCTCACCTACTGCCAGATGAATGCGCTGGAAACCTTTCAGCTCCTTTACAGGACGGGAGATGCTGGCTACCATGTCACGTATGTAGAGCTGCACAATCTCGTCGGCATCGCGGGAACCACTGTTCTTAACGGTGACGCTAGCTGTAATCTTCTTGCCATCCTGCCATTCGGTAGCCTCCTCATTGCTGATGCCGGCCTCCTGGCTGCTCAGGCGGAAGTTGCTGTATGAAAAGTTGGTATAGCTCAAGCCGTAACCGAAAGGATAGAGCGGACCATTGCTTACATCCAGGCAGTTGCTGGCAAACTTGGCAAACTTCTCATTATCGTCTGCTACAGGGCGACCGGTGTTCTGATGGTTATAGTAGAGAGGCTCCTGACCGGTAGTCTTAGGCATCGAAGTGGTGAGCTTACCCGATGGCGATTTGTCGCCAAAGATGACATCGCAGAGTGCATCGCCCATCTCTGAGCCTCCAAACCATACATTCATGATGGCTGGTACATGGGCTTTCTCCCAAGTAAGAACCGTAGGACGGCCCGCAAAGTTGAGGAGCACTACAGGCTTGCCCGTCTTCAGGAGTTCGGCAAGCAGTTCGCGCTGTACGTCCGGCATCTCCAGGTTGGTACGGCTACCGCATTCGCCACTCATCTCGGCACTTTCGCCCATAGCACATACTATCACGTCGGCCTCTTTAGCTATCTTCAGCGCTTCAGCCTTCATCTCAGCCTCGTTGCCCCAGTTGATCGGTTTACCGGATTCGCCGTTTTGCTGCAGTTCCTTATTGCGCCAGATATTGCTTCCCTGGGCATATAATAAGGTAGCTTTTCCGGCAAGAGCATGCTCCATCGCTTCCTTGATGGTGGTATATTTAGATGGTACCTGAGCCACGCTCCATGTACCGGCTATATTGTTTCGGGTGTCGGCAAGCGGACCTATCAGGGCTATCTTTCCTTCCTTCTTCAGTGGCAGGATATTGCCTTCGTTCTTCAGAAGCACGAAGGTCTCTGCTGCTACATCGCGGGCTGCCTGACGGTTCTCTGCGGTATAAATCTCGCTCTTGCTGCGCTTGGTGTTGCAGTAGCGGTAAGGGTCGCTGAACAGGCCCAGTTTATATTTCGCTTCCAGGATGCGGCGGCAGGCGATGTTCACATCCTCCTCGCTCACCTTTCCTTCTGCTATGCTCTTAGCCAGATGCTTTACGAAGGCGTTGGAGCACATGTCCATATCGGTACCCGCCTTCAGCGCCTGTTCTGATGCCTCCTTGATGTCTTTTGCCGTTCCGTGCTGCAGAATCTCGGCGATAGAAGCGTAATCGGTGACCACGAAACCGTTGAATCCCCACTGCTTTCTCAAGACATCGGTCATCATCCATTTGTTGGCTGTAGCAGGTATGTAGTCGATGAGATTGAATGAAGACATCACGCTGCCTACGCCAGCCTTCACCACTGCCTCGTAAGGTGGCAGATACTGGTTCATCATGCGCACGCGGCTCATATCTACCGTGTTATATTCCTTACCGCTCTCAACGCCTCCGTACAGGGCAAAATGCTTCAGACAGGCCATGATGCGGTTGGCTCTCAGAATCTCTTCTGTGCGCATATCCACGCCCTGGTAGCCCTGAGTCATCGCTGCTCCCATCACGCCGCTCAGGTAAGGATCCTCGCCATTTCCTTCGCTTATTCGTCCCCAGCGGGCATCGAGTGCGATGTCTACCATAGGAGAGAATGTCCAGTTGATGCCGTCGGCACTGGCTTCCTTGGCCGATACTTCGCCTACCTTCTTCATCGCCTCGGTATCCCATGAGCAGGAGAGGGCGAGAGGGATAGGGAACATCGTTTCATAACCATGAATCACGTCCATACCTACGAGCAGCGGGATGCCCAGACGGCTGTTCTTGATGGCGATTTCCTGCAGAGCCTTGATCTTGTCGAGCCCTTTGATATTGAAAACTCCGCCCATGTTGCCCTGGGCGATATCGCTGCCTACCTGAGTATCAAGTGCGCCGCCGGTGGTGATGTCGCCAGCTACCATCAGGTTCAGCTGACCAATCTTTTCCTGTAGAGTCATCTTCGCCATCAGTTGGTCGATATACTCCTTCATGGGTAGAATCTTGCCTTTCTTGGTTGTGGCAGTTACTTTTTTCTTAGGGGCTGCGGTATGGGCGAAAGCAGGTGCTGCCATAGAACCAGCCAAAAGAAATGTGAGTGATAAAAGTGCTGTTCTCATTGTTTATTATGTTAATTGTTATTTTTATGTTTATCTTCTGCAAAGATAATAAAAAAGATGATACGATGCGCGATAGAAATGTTAAAATGTGGATAAATTTTTCTTTTTTAGATAAAAATGTGTCTGATAATGAGATGGATAAGAAAAATGGAGGATATATAAAAAGTGGATGCGGCATAGGCGAAAAATGCGAAGAAATCTACATTTCTTCTATATCAGATTTTGTCGTTTCCGATTTTTTTATTACTTTTGCACATGAAACCTCATGAAAATGAATCAATCTTAAACGGAATCAAGTTGATGTATCGCATAAATGAATTATGGGGAAAGGCATTCTTCTTCCTGCTCTTGGTCTTGATGCCTCTTTCTCTTGCAGCAAAAACAACAGATAATATAGAGCAGCTTTTTCAGAGTCTGGACAACGCTATTGCCCATTCGGCTGATTATGTGAAGGTACGTGAAGCCCGAATTTGCGATTGGGAGCAGAAACTGAAGACCGCCAGGCGGCTAAGCAGTAAGTATGATGCCTGTTTTGCGCTCTTTGAGGAATACCGCTCCTACAAGAACGACATGGCGCTGAAATACATCAATCAGTGTATGGAACTTGCCATCAGAATGGGTGATAAAAAGAAGGTGGAAAATGCCAAGGCGCTGCTTGCTTTCCAGGAGTCGACCACGGGCGATTATGTAGAATCATACGACCTGCTGAAGTCTGTCAATATCGCTGATCTTGATGCAGAGGGCAGGCGCAACTACCTCTGGGCTTGCCAGCACCTGTATGGCGAGATGGCATATTATTCCAACGTTCCTTCCTTGAAGAAATATTATGCCGGCAAGCATAATGCCTATCAGGCTGCAATAGACAGCACATTCAGCCATGATGATGACCTTTATCTGCAGATGCAGGAGGTGAGGGCACGCGATGCAGGCAATATGAAGGAGGCTTTGCGATTGAGCGATAAGCGGTTGGCAATGACGAAACCGGGCACCCATCAGTATGCCATTGTACAGTTTTATCGCGGCTTGACCTACAATCAGTTTGGTGATAAAGAGCAGTTCCTCCGCTGCCTCTTGCGTTCTACTATCTGCGATGTCCAGTTGGCTGTGATGGACCAGGGGTCGCTCTGGGAACTCGCCAATCTGCTCAATGCCGAACCGGGCGAGCAGAAGCGCTCTCATGAGTATATCAAGTTTGCCTGGCAGTCGGCTACCATTTTCAATACGCCTAGCCGCAGCCGCCAGATCATGCCTGTGCTCACGCAGATTGAGGAGGGCTATCAGAAAGAACTTTCAGCGAGCAACCAGCATCTGCGGCTCATGGTAGCGTGTTCAGCCTTGCTTCTCTTTGTGGTTATGCTCTTGCTCTACTATGTCAACAAGCAGCGCAATCGCATTGCTGCGGCCCATCATAAGCTGAAGGAAACCAACCATGCCTTGCAGTTGGCAAATGAGCGTCTTAACGAGATGAACCAGTCACTTAACGAGATGAACCGGTCGCTCAACGAGAGTAACAAGATGAAGGAAGTATATATTGGTCGCTTCCTGCGCCTTTGTGCCATCTATGTCGACAAGATAGAGACCATGCGCAAGCGAGTAGTGAAACTGGTGAAGGCAAGAGAACTCAACAAGTTGCTGGAGCAGATGCAGGCTGGCGAGGCCTACATGGGCGAGCTGTATGAGTATTTCGATTCCGCCTTCCTGAAGCTCTTCCCTGACTTTGTTGAGGAGTTCAATGCCCTCTTGAAGCCTGAAGAGCGTATCGTGCTCGAAGATGACAGCCGTCTTTCTACCACCCTCCGTATCTTTGCCCTTATCCGTCTGGGCATCGAGGACAGTTCTAAGATTGCCGAGTTCCTTCACTATTCTGTGAACACTATCTATAATTATCGCGCCAAAATCAAGAATAGTGCCATCTGTGACAGGGAAGAGTTCGAGCAGCGTGTGAAGCAGATTGGCATGAAATAATAAGTCAAGCTTTTTTTGAGTGGATAGAAGTTTGACGCCCTATTTCAAGGCGCCAAACTTTTAAACATGCTGAAGTTTCGCAAGTAAGCTCCTAGCCCGTACTTGAACCACTTGCGAAACTTCAGTAACATGTATAGAGAAGCTGTGTCTCATAAGAGTAAATGCTTCGGGGTAGTCATCATTTTTTTAAAAGAGTTCGAAGGCTTTCTTGAGCTTCAGGTTATCGGCTGCATTACCAACAAGAGCCTCAAACTTTCCGGCTTCAGCCTTCCAGGATGAAGATGCCTCATCGTAGAAACTGAGGGCCTCTTTGCTGATGGTGATGCTGATATCCTTGCTCTCACCTGGCTGGAGATAAACCTTCTGGAATCCCTTCAGCTCCTTCTGAGGGCGGTCTACTGATGCCTTGACATCGTGGATATAGAGCTGAACCGTCTCGGCTCCGGCACGCTTACCTGTATTCTTTACGTTTACGGTAAAGGTGATTGTACCGTCCTGCTTCATCTGCGCCTTGTCGCTGCGGAGATTAGAGAGGGCAAACTGGGTGTAGCTCAACCCGTGACCGAATGCAAAGGTAGGCTTGATGCGCTCCTTATCGGTCCAGCGGTAACCTACATAGATGCCTTCCTTATATTCCTCATCAATGATGTTGCCCTTCGTGCTGGCTCCACCTTCCTGACGCCAGGTTCCCGGATAGGTATTGAGTGCATGAGCACCTGTTTCCTTCAGCGAGTTGACCCATGTAAACGGCAACTTGCCGCTAGGGTTTGCATCGCCTGTAAGGATGCTTGCAAGGGCTTTGCCGCTCTCCGAACCGATGAACCAGCCCTGTACGATGCCGGCAACCTTAGCCTTCCAAGGCATAGCTACCGCATTGCCCGAGATGTTGACATAAACGAAGTTTCTGTTTGCCTTAGCCAAAGCCTCGATCAGCTTATCCTGATGGTATGGCAGCTCATAATGCTTGCGGTCATGACCCTCGCAGTCCTGGAAGTCGCTCTTGTTCAGACCGCCAAACATGATGACATAGTCGGCAGTCTTGGCTTTCTCTACGGCTTCGGCTATCAGTTCAGCCTCGCTGCGCTTGTCTTCCAGGTTCTGGCCGGTTGTAACGCCATTGTAGTTGCCCGTTACATCGCCCACATATCCGCGGGCATAATCTACCTCGATGCCGTCCTTGCCCAAGCGCGTCTTCAGACCATCGAGAGGCGAAATCTCGCGCTGTACCTTGAGCGAAGAAGAGCCTCCGCCTACGGTCATCATCTTGATGGCATTCTCGCCCACTACCAGCACGCGCTTAGCCTTCTGGGTGTTGATAGGGAGCACATTGTTCCTGTTCTGGAGCAATACGATGCCTTCCTCAGCAATCTGTCTGGCAGCTGCATAATGGCTCTCGGAACAGAGGAAACCATGAGGGCGGTTCGGATTCATCGTGGTGCGATAGAAGAGGCGCAATACGCGGCGCACCTTATCGTCCAGCTCCTTCTGGGTGAACTTGCCTTCCTGTATGGCCTTCATGTAAGGCATGGAGAGATAATAGTTGTCGTAGGCATTGGTAGCGCCCATCGTAAGACCGTCTGTCCAGGTGCCGAACTCCATATCCAGTCCGTTCTTTACAGACTGCTCCAGGTCGTGAGCACCGCCCCAGTCGCTTACCACGACACCATCATACTTCCAGTCGCCCTTCAGAATCTTGTTCAGGGTCCACTGGTTGTGGCAGTTGTGCTCATTCTTATATAGGTTGTAGGCTCCCATGATGCCCCATGTCTTGCCCTTCTCAACAGCCGCCTTGAAAGCAGGGAGATAGATTTCGTGGAGAGCACGGTCGCTGACGATTACGTTGACCTGATGGCGGTATTCCTCATCGTTGTTCAGGCAATAGTGCTTTACGCAGGCTGATACGCCCTTAGACTGCAATCCCTGAATATACGGCACAACCATGATGCTTGCCAGGAACGGATCTTCGCCCATATACTCGAAGTTGCGGCCGTTGAGAGGCGTGCGGTAGATGTTGACGCCAGGACCCAGAATCATGTCCTTGCCGCGATACAGGGCTTCTTCGCCCAATGCTTCGCCATAGATGCGGCTCATCTGCGGATTCCATGATGCGGCAAGACAGGTGAGGGCAGGGAAGGCTACACAGGAGTCGTTGGTCTGACCAGCCTGTTCCCACTCATCCCACAATACGTCAGGACGCACTCCGTGAGGTCCGTCATCCGTCCAGAAGTCAGGAAATCCCAAACGTGGTACACCGGCTGATGAAAACTTGCTCTGAGCATGGATGATGCGTATCTTCTCTGCCAGCGTCATGCGGGAGATGGCATCATCGATGCGCTGCTCTACCGGCTTGGTCTGGTCGAGATAGACTGGCAATTGTCTGGTAGTCTGCTGTGCCTGAGATGGAGCGATGGCTGCAACCGACAGGACACATGATAAAATGAACTGTTTCATAAGTAATGAATTTATTATGGTTTGTTTATTTCTCGCAGTTGTTTGTTTTGCACACCGCCTCTCACGTTTTTTTTGTGCGTTTAGGCGTATTTGCTCATTCATCTGCAAAATTACTAAATAAATAATGAAAAAATGGTGGGTGATAAGTGAAAAGTGGATGGGTGTAAAAATGGAACTTTTGTAAACAGCTGATAGTTAGGAAAATAAATGCGTTGCTGCGCGAATGAAAAGTGGCAGAGTGTGAACACTGAAATATACTGATATAACGTTTCAGGGGTGTTCTAGCCTCATTTCCTCCATTTTACCCCATCCACTTTCGTATAGTTATTAAAAATAGATAAGTATCTGAAAACTAACGATATAAGTTGCTTGAAGCAAGTGTTTTTCCCACTTATCTGTTGAAGGGGCTAGGAATTATCAAAAAATCATATTATATTTGCAATCGAAAACACGGCTTAACGCATTTTAGGAAATGCACAGCCGCACAGTCTTATACATTATTATAATAGAGTGAACTAACAAACAGATATTTTTCTAAACTAATAATCGAATATGAAAACAAAAAGTCTATTGCTGGCGACTGCATTATTGATGTCGACGTCAGCGCTCGCACAGAAAAACACCTTCAAGGGTGTCGTGTTGGATGACCTGGGTGAACCCGTTATCGGAGCCACCGTACAGGTTAAAGGCGTCAAGGGTGCCGGTGCAATTACCGACCTTGATGGTAACTTTGTCATCGATGCAGATGCTAACCAAACCTTGGTTATTACCTACATTGGCTACAAGGATGCAGAGATTCGTCCTTCAGCCAACATGAAGATTACTCTGAAACAAGACGACAAAGCTTTGGACGAAGTGGTTGTTGTAGGTTACGGTGTTCAGAAGAAGAGCGTGGTAACAGCTTCTATCGCCAAGATTGGTGCTGACGAACTTGGCAAGACCCAGCCAGTGCGCGTGGATGCCGCTCTCAAGGGTTTGGTATCAGGTGTGCAGGTAACTACAGCTGGTGGCCAGCCAGGTGCTGCGAGCAAAATTCGTGTACGTGGTACTGGTACTGTAAATAGTGCAGACCCTCTTTACATCGTGGATGGTATGCCTATCGAGGGTGGTATCGACTACTTAAACCCTAGCGATATTCAGAGTATCGAAATATTGAAGGATGCCGCATCAGGTGCCGTTTATGGTGCTCGTGCTGCAAATGGTGTTGTACTCGTAACAACCAAGAGTGGTAGCATCGGCAAGCCAGTGGTGAAGTATGATTTCTCCATCGGATGGCAGAATCCTTGGCGCAAACGCAAGCTCCTCAACGCTGCTCAATACACTACCTTGATGAAAGAAGCAGCTTCTTATCAAGGTGAAACCAATATAGACAACATCCTTAAAGGTATGGGTAACAGCGATACCGACTGGCAGGATGTGCTCTACAATGACAATGCTCCTGTGCAGAATCATCAGTTGAGCATCAGTGGTGCAACTGAAAAATTGAACTACTATCTCTCAATGGGTTACTATAAGGACGAGGGTGTGATAGGTGGCGATTACGGACGTTCTAACTACGAGCGTATGACCATCCGCACCAATACCACCTATAATATATGGGATGAAAGCAAGGTACGCAACTGGCTCAAGACTGGTAAGATCGGTGTGAACTTGGCTTACTCTCGTATCTGTAACACCAGCATGGATATCAATAACCTTACGGGTGGATCCGCACTTGGTAACGCTATGTTCCTTTCTCCATTGATGGGTGTTTATGCCGAAGATGAGAATGCGCTCAACTCTCAGTATGCGGGCGAAATTGCCAAGTATGGTCCGTTGGTAAGAGATAAGAAGACAGGAAAGCTGCTTAATTTGCCTACTAAGGATTTTAATGAGCTTTCTAATCCATTGGCATGGCTCTCACAGCCAGGAGAAAAATATAATTCCGACAAGTTTGTTGCCAACTTTTGGGCAGAATTTGGCATTTGGGATAATTTGAAGTTTAAGACTTCTTACGGCGTTGATCTCAGCTTCTGGGGGACTGATGGATGGAATCAGCCTTTCTATATGAATGCTGCTCAGCATAACGATAAATCGTCCGTATGGAGTTCTATGAATCGTGGCAATCGTTGGCAGGTTGAGAACGTGTTGACTTACGACAAGCAACTCGCACAGCATAACTTCGCCGTAGTATTAGGTCAGTCAGCCATCAAGTATACTGGTCGTCAGATAGGCGGTTCCGCACAAGATATGGTAGCTCTTGACCCAAATAAGGCAAACCTCGATTTTACCACGGGCTTGGCTACCGATGGTAAGCGCGATGTATATGGTGGTTTGTATAGCCCTCATACGTTGGCATCTTACTTCGGTAGATTTACCTACAACTATGCCGAGCGCTATATGGCACAGTTTACCGTTCGTCGTGATGGTTCTTCCAACTTCGGTCCTAACAACAAGTGGGGTACCTTCCCATCCGTATCTTTGGGTTGGAATGTAACCAACGAGAAATTCCTGGAGAAACGCCCAGAGTGGTTCACCAAGATGAAGGTTCGTCTGAGCTGGGGTAAGAATGGTAACGAGGCCATAGGTTCGTTCCGCTATACTGCCAATGTGGCTATGGGCAACAACTATACATTTGGTGGCGCAGGCAACCAGCTTGTCAATGGTGGTAGCAAGCCATCGGGTACTCCTAATGCCGACCTTAAATGGGAGGAAAGCGAGCAGTATGATGCAGGTTTGGATTTGAGCTTCTTCAATAACTCGCTGACTTTCACCGTAGATTGGTTTAAGAAGAAAACCAACGGTATGCTCAAGACAATGAGCGTTCCTTCTTATCTGGGCGAGTCTAAGCCTTGGGGAAACGTAGGTGATATGGAGAATAGTGGTGTTGAGTTCGAATTGGGCTATAAGTTCCGTAAGGGTGATTGGGCTTTCAATGTAAATGCCAACGCCAGCTACTTGAAGAACAAACTTGTCAACTTGGGTAACGATACAGGTTATGAGACTTCCGATAATGTACACCAGATTGGTAATGTGAGCCGTGCTGAGAACGGTCAGCCTTATCCATTCTTCTATGGTTATAAGACTGCTGGTATCTTCCAGAACCAGGCACAGGTGAATGCCTACGTGAATAGCAAGGGCGAGAAGATGCAGCCTAATGCTGAACCTGGTGACGTCATCTTCGTGGATTACAATGGCGATGGTGTGATCAACGATGCCGATAAGACCAATATCGGCAAGGGTGATCCTGACTGGACATTTGGCTTGAACTTCGGCGCTAGCTGGAAACTACTCGATTTCTCTATGTTGTGGGCAGGTTCGTTTGGTAACAAGATATTTGATGCCACACGCCGTGTTGACCTCCGCTATGTCAACCTACCTGAAGAGTTTATGGATCGCTGGCATGGCGAGGGCACATCCAATACAATGCCTCGTTTCGCATGGTCAACAGCCAACGACAATAACAAGGTGTCAGACCTTTATATCAAGAATGGTTCATACGTAAGATTGAAGAATATCCAGCTGGGAGTAACATTGCCAAAGAAATGGACGGAGACCGTATTCATCTCTAATCTTCGTTTCTATGTGGCTGCCGAGAACTTGATAACCATCACTGGTTACAAGGGCATGGAACCTGAGATTTACAATGGCACACAGTCAGGTATCGACCGTGGCTTCTATCCACAGAACCGTACAATTACTATCGGTGCTAACGTAACATTCTAATCGTATAGAGTGTATGTTGATAAAAGGAAATCTTAAGCAAAACGTAGAACAATTTTAAAGATTACAATTATGAAAGCAAAGAATATATTATTATATAGTGCGATGGCAAGTATGGCATTGTCTTTGTCTTCTTGCGGCGACGACTTCCTGTCGGTAGAGCCTGCAAGCAGTTTGCCGATCGATGGTTATTACAACACCAAGTCGCATCTTGATGAAGCGTTGACCGCTGCCTATGCACCTTTGGCTTGGTATGATTACTATGATGGATGGTGCCCATTGTTCCTCGTGTCTGATGCACAGGGCGATGACATCTATGTTGGTGGTGGTTCTACCAGTGACCAACAGGAAATCCACTTGGCTTCTCAATACAAGAGTACCAGTTTGATGACCTTCAAGGGAGCATGGACTACTAGCTATTCTGGTATCAACCGTTCCAACTGGGTTATCAAGGATGCCGAGGAGGCTGCCGGGATTTCAGATGCAGAGAGGGCTGCTTACATCGCCGAGGCAAAGACGCTGAAGGCTTTCTACTACTTGCAGCTATGGAAGTTCTGGGGTAACGTGCCTTATTATGAGAAAAACTTGGAGTTCCCTTACATTGCCGAGCAGCTCTCTGCCAACGAGGTTTATAATAAGGTAATTGCTATGCTCGAAGAGGTTATCAATAGCAAAGCCCTTCCGATGAAGGAAACCAAAACTCGTTGCGGACATGCCACACAGGCTTTCGCAGAGATGCTCTTCGCTGACTATGTGATGTATCAGAAAGACGAGAACCGCTATCAACAGGCACTCGGCTATATGGAGGATATCATCAGCAGCACGAAGTATAGTTTGATGAGTGACTACGCTAGCATCTGGGAGTATAGTGGCGAGTGGTGTGATGAATCTATCTACGAAATCAATTATTGCGCCAAGGGTAGTAAGCGAGGCTGGGGTAATGCTAATGCTCCAGGTGGTACTGTGGTGCCAGCTATGATTGGTATCGACGGATTGAGTTACAAGGCTTCTGATGCTCATCTTGCAGCCGACCCTAATTATTCTCCTAAACAAGAGTTGAATGGAGGTTGGGGATTCTGTGATGTATCCAAGGAAGTATATGATCTCTATGAGCAAAATGATATTCGTCGCACTGGTGGCATTCTCTATATGAAGGATTACGCTGCCGACTACAAGGCTCGTACGGGTGACGACGTGACCTACGGTGGTCGTTATCAGAACACAGGTATCTTTCTCTTGAAGTACTTGGGACGTCCGGGTGGCAATGATGGTGTGGTGGCTGATGCCGACCTCGGTTGGGACAACAACCAGCGTATTTATCGCTATTCTGAAACCTTGCTGAATGCAGCAGAGTTGATACTTCGCACGGGTGGCGACGTGGCAAAGGCACAAGGTTATTTCAACCTAGTTCGCAATCGTGCTCATGCTTCTAATCGCACGGTTTCTCTTGACAATTTGTTGGAAGAGCGCCGAATGGAGTTTGTTGGCGAGGGCAAGCGTTACTACGACTTGATTCGTTTCGGCAAGGCTGCAGAGGTATTGAAGCCTGGTGGCGGTAAAGTTCTCAATCAAGAAAAAACCGCTTACGACACGCAGGGCATTCCTGAGCGTATCCAGTGGTCCGAGAGCAAAAAATACTTGCCAATTCCACAGGATGAGATTGAGGCAGCCAAGGGTACCTTGGTACAAAACAATTACTAAAATATAAATATTCCCGAAGTTCAAAAGAAAAAGAACTTCGGGAAGTTTGTCTTTGTTGAGCTTTTCTCCCTGTTCAGATGGAAGTGGATTATGTGAGAGTATTCCAGAAAAAATAAGGCTTGATTTTTTTTACTATATAAATAATAAGGTCTTAGGAGAAGTCGTATCTGCACTTACTCCTAAGACTTTTTCTTTTGTTCCAATTTCGCTCTATTTATTGTCTTTTTCTGCTTTTCTTGCTTACAATTTGCTCATTTCGAATAAAAGTTATAATTTTGCAGTTGAATTTCAAAAATCAGAAAAATAGAATGAAACAGAATAATAGCAATTTATTATATCATCTTGTGGCCTTCATCACCGTAGCCATCTGGGGAACCACCTTTGTTTCTACCAAGGTGCTGATGCTGAACGGGCTTTCACCAGCACAGATCTTTACGCTCCGTTTCAGTATTGCATACATCCTGATGTTGATTGTGAATCATAAGAAGATGTTTGCTGACAGCTGGAAGGATGAGTTTAAGCTGGCTATGCTGGGAATAACGGGCGGTTCGCTCTATTTCCTGAGCGAGAACGAGGCGATGAATTATACCACAACGACCAATACATCGCTCATCGTATGTTCCTGTCCGCTCTTTGCTACCTTGCTGGTACGTCTGGTTTATCGCCATTCTTCGCGCATCAACATGATACAGCTGCTGGGCTCTCTGCTTGCTTTTGTAGGTATGATTATCGTGGTGCTGAATGGCAGATTCGTGCTGCATCTGTCGCCTGTAGGCGATGCCTTGGCGTTTACGGCATGTATGAGCTGGGCTGTCTATTCGCTCCTGATGAAATCGGTATCGGGCGATTATGGCGCAGCTTTTATTACCCGCAAGGTCTTCTTCTATGGTGTGCTTACCATCTTGCCTTATTATCTTATTATCCCTGGGTGGCCGGCATGGAATGTGTTTATGAAGCCTCAGGTGGTGGGTAATCTCTTGTTCCTGGGCTGTTTGGCATCCATGATATGTTTCCTTACCTGGAACTGGTGTATCTCTAAGTTGGGTGCCGTGAAAGCTACCAACTGGGTTTATTTCAATCCTATCACCACAATGATTTTCGCCTCTCTGGTATTAGACGAAAAGATTACTCCTTACTTCCTGGCAGGTGCCTGCTGCATTCTGGCAGGTATGTATATTGCTGATAGAATGACGAAGTCGGAATAAAAAATGACGAAGCATAGCTGTAGTTAGAACTAGCCAATGCTAAGAGCATCATGATACTCTTTACCATTTTGCTTTTCATTTTTTCCATATTGATTTGTCTTTTGGTGTAATACGAATGAATAGTTGTTATTACTTATATAATATTTATTTAGGTTTTTATTAGGCGTTCCGCCGGATTTGTTGTCCGGCGGAGCGTTATAGGTATTTCTTATTCCTCTATGACGGAAACCTGCATAGAAACATCCTCTTTTGGACGATCGCCACGCAATGTTTCGCAGTTCTGAATCTTCTCTACGATGTCAAGTCCTTCCTCCACTTCACCGAAAACGGTGTATTGGTTATCGAGGAAAGGTGTTCCGCCTACTTCAGTGTAAGCCTTCTGCTGCTCTTCGGTAAACTTAGGATAGCCCTGCTCCTTGCAGCGCTTCTTGGTTTCATCCACCAGTTCGTCCTGGAGTTTCATCAGGCCTTCACGGTTGCGGTTGCGGCGGAAGTTCATGATTTCTTCATGATGTTCTTTGGCAAGCTGGTTGAAGATGTTCTGTTCCATCTGCATGCCCATCTGCTTCTCCA
>ERZ506883.388-NODE-388-length-18672-cov-6.2112_pt1 | contig 18672 bp, 19 predicted proteins | sample MGYA00513177_ERZ506883 | MGnify/ENA metagenome assembly ERZ506883 | reverse complement strand
TATCGGTCAATGAATTAACCGTTAACCTTCTTCATGTGTGCGATGAGCTCGAGAACCTTGTTAGAGTAACCGATCTCGTTGTCGTACCAAGAAACTACCTTTACGAACTTGTCTGTGAGGTAAACACCTGCGTTAGCGTCGAAGATAGAAGTGAATGTGCAGCCGAGGAAGTCAGAAGAAACGACAGCGTCCTCAGTGTAACCGAGTACACCCTTGAGCTCGCCCTCAGAAGCCTCCTTCATTGCAGCGCAGATCTGCTCCTTAGTAGCAGCGTTCTTGAGGTTAACTGTGAGGTCAACAACAGAAACGTCGAGAGTCGGAACACGCATTGAGATACCAGTCAGCTTGCCGTTGAGCTCAGGAATAACCTTACCTACAGCCTTAGCAGCACCTGTAGTAGAGGGGATGATGTTGCCTGAAGCAGCACGGCCACCACGCCAATCCTTCAAAGAAGGACCGTCAACTGTCTTCTGAGTAGCAGTTGTAGAGTGAACTGTAGTCATAAGACCGTTCTCGATACCGAACTTGTCGTTCAGAACCTTAGCGATAGGAGCCAAGCAGTTTGTTGTGCAAGAAGCGTTAGAAACGAACTGTGTACCCTTCTCGTACTTGTCGAAGTTTACGCCGCAAACGAACATAGGAGTAGCGTCCTTTGAAGGAGCAGACATAACAACGTACTTTGCACCAGCCTGGATGTGAGCCTGAGCCTTCTCCTGTGTCAGGAAGAGACCTGTAGACTCAACTACGTACTCAGCCTCAACCTCGTTCCACTTCAGATCAGCAGGGTTGCGCTCTGCAGTTACACGAATGTGGTTGCCGTTAACGATGAGCTCGCTCTTCTCTACGTCAGCCTCGATTGTGCCCTGGAAAGCACCGTGCATTGTGTCATACTTGAGCATGTAAGCCAAGTAATCAACCGGGCAAAGGTCGTTGATACCTACAATCTGAATGTCGTTGCGAGTCTGAGCTGCGCGGAATACGAAACGGCCGATACGACCAAATCCGTTAATACCTACTTTAATCATTTTACTTTATTTTAATTTAAAGGTTTATCCTTATCCTTGAAAAACACATAATTTAAAGCGTTACCCCGCCGTTTATGGGCAAGAAACAATAAAAAATCAATGTGCCCGTGGATTTTCTCTTTTCACGTGTGCAAAGTTAATAACTTTTTTCTAATTTTGCAGACAATTAAAGTATTAATTTTTTTAAAATTTTCTATAGTTGTCACAAAGACGAATTAATAGTGTTATTAACTCCTCTATTTGTCATATACAGTTGGCAAAGCAAAGCATTAAATAACTAAAAAGAAAAGATATGAGTAGTATTTTGAACGAATTCAAGGCATTTGCCGTCAAGGGCAATGCTGTTGACATGGCTGTCGGCGTCATCATCGGCGGCGCTTTCGGAAAGATTGTTTCGTCCATCGTCAACGATATCATTATGCCTCCTATCGGATGGCTCATCGGCGGCGTAAACTTCAGCGACCTTAAATTCGAACTGCCTACAGTGAAGATCGGCAACGAAACGATGCAGGCTGCCACCATTAATTATGGTGCTTTCATCCAGACCATCATCGACTTTGTCATCATTGCCTTCTGCGTCTTCCTCCTCGTTAAGGGCATCAACAAGCTGTCCAACCTAAAGAAGAAGGAAGAGGAAGCCAAGCCGAAACCGGAGGAGCCGAAGCCAACCAAGGAAGAACTGCTGCTCACTGAGATTCGCGACCTTCTGAAAGAGCGCAAGTAAGACGTGGCTTCTTACATATTAATATACTGAAAGAACAAACCTTTATATAAAAGAACAAACCATTTATATAATGGTAATCAAAAAACAAACCCAAAAAAGAAATGAAAAAAACTAATTCGCTAATCTGCAAATGGGCGGTCGGCATTGCTGCGCTTCTCTCTCCGGCAGTGGCAGCAGCATCGTCCACACAGACCACAGATTACACCAAGTACGTCAACCCCTTCGTAGGAAATGCCGACAACGGACACACGTTCCCTGGCGCTTGCCGTCCTTTCGGCATGATTCAGACAAGTCCTGTAACGGGAGGCGTAGGTTGGCGCTATTGCTCTGAATACGTTTACAGCGACTCCATCATCTGGGGATTCACGCAGGACCATCTCAACGGTACGGGCTGCATGGACCTCGGCGACATCCTCGTCATGCCGTCGACGGGCAAGCGCATCCGCCAGTGGGACGCATACCGCTCTCGCTACGCCAAGAACCAGGAGTTCGCCACACCGGGATATTACTCCGTGTATCTGACTGACGCTAAGGTTAAGGCGGAGCTTACGGCAGCTCCTCACGTGGCTTTCCATCGCTACACCTTCGATTCTGCCGATTCAACGTCTGTGCTTATCGACCTACAGCACGGTCCGTCATGGAACGACAAGCAGTATCACTCGCAGGTGAACCTTTGCGAAACGCATTGGGAAGACGACCAGACACTCGTGGGTCACGTCCAGAACACGGTGTGGGTGAAGCAGGACTACTTCTTCGTCATTAAGTTCAACCATCGCGTCACTTCACACACCGTTCTCCCCAAGGCTTTCGACACGGAGAAGGGCGACCGCATCGTAGCGTCGTTTGACGACATCGCGCAGGGCGAACAGCTGCTCGTAAAGATTGCGATGTCAACAACGGGCATCGAGGGTGCCAAGAAGAACCTACAGGCTGAGGTGCCGGGATGGGACTTCGCTGCCGTAAAGGCTTCGGCACACGACGACTGGAACAATTATCTGAAGCGCATCGACGTTGAGGGAACCGAGGAGCAGAAGCAGAACTACTACACCTCGTTCTATCACGCTCTTATCCAGCCCAACCAGATAGCTGACGTGGACGGCATGTATCGCAACGCCGATGACAAGGTGGTGAAGGCGGAGACAGGTCAGTTCTACTCCACTTTCTCTTGCTGGGACACTTACCGTGCCGCCCATCCCTTCTACACCATCGTAATGCCCGACCGCGTGGACGGCATGGTCAATTCGCTCGTCGAGCAGGCTGAGGTGCAGGGATTCCTGCCTATCTGGGGACTCTGGGGTAAGGAAAACTACTGTATGGTGGCAAATCACGCTGTCTCCATCGTGGCTGAAGCTTACCACAAGGGATTCCGCGGCTTTGATGCCGAGCGTGCTTTCAACGCCATCAAGAAGACGCAGACAGTGTCGCACAAGCTAAAGAGCGACTGGGAGAACTACATGAAGTACGGCTATCTGCCCACTGACCTCACTGAGGCAGAGTCGGTATCGTCTTCATTGGAGTCGATGTATGACGATTATGCCGCTGCCGACATGGCTCGTCTCATGGGCAAGAAGCAGGACGAGGCTTACTTCACACGCCGTTCACAGTTCTATAAGAACCTCTTTGACAAGTCAACGCAGTTTATGCGTCCGCGTCTCTCTGACGGATCATGGAAGACTCCGTTCAATCCGAGCGACCTTGCACATGCCGAGAGTAGCGGCGGCGACTACACCGAGGGCAACGCATGGCAATATACATGGCAGGTGCAGCATGACGTTAACGGACTTATAAAGCTCTTCGGCGGTCCGAAGCCGTTCCTCAAGAAGCTCGACCAGTTCTTCTCGCTCAAGCTGGAGAGTACACTCTCTGACGTCACCGGCCTCATCGGTCAGTACGCTCACGGCAACGAGCCGAGCCATCACGTGGCTTACCTTTATGCTATGGCTGGACGTCCGTCACGCACTCAGGAGCTTATCCGCGAGATATTCGACACTCAGTATCGTCCCACCGTTGACGGACTCTGCGGCAACGACGACTGCGGCCAGATGTCGGCATGGTATATGCTCTCAGCCATGGGCTTCTATCCTGTCAATCCCGTAAGCGGACAGTACGTGTTCGGCGCACCGCAGATGGAGAAGATAACGCTCCGTCTCGTTGACGGCAAGACATTCACAGTAAAGGCGGAAGGTCTTTCTAAGGAAAACAAGTACGTAGACTATATTCTTCTCAACGGCAAGCGCTATAACAAGCCGTACATCAATCACGCCGACATCATGAAGGGCGGCACGCTGGTGTATAAGATGACATCTGTGAAGAAGCACGACAAGTACTAATAAGACCGAAACATCATCCCCTACTATAAACAAAAACGACCTGAGTTACGGAACATCCAGAACTCAGGTCGTTTTGTTTATAGGCAAACTGGCAAGTTATCAGAACAATGAAACAATCCAGGACCCAACGCTGATAGCCCAAGAGATGACCCAATAAATCAGCCAGCAAAGCACGGCAATAAACACAGCCGTCCAGAAAGCTTTCTTGTTCACCTTATTGATTATCTCCTTGTCATCATCAATATAACCAGTTATCAGTCTCAGGTTTTCTACATAAGAGCGCTTGAATACATCAAGCACATCACCTATACAGAAAGGTATGGCTCCTATCAAGACATCCATCAATATATTATAGATGACAGCCAATGTCAGCGGAATCGACTTCACCACGCAAAGGCTGTAATAGACGAACGGAAATGCAAGCACGCTCGACAAGGCATCACCGATACCTGCAGGAAGGACGAAACCAAGAATAGGATCCAAGAAATACTTATCCATATACTTTGCCGTGCTTGCCATCAGGCGATACGACTGCCTGTTCATCATCTCCTGACGCTTCGCCTCCTTTTTGTTAATGCGCTCCTGCTCTTTGGCAAGGGCAGCCTCTCGCTTTTGGTCTTCCTTTGCGAAATCCATGCCCAAATCAGCCTGGGCTTGCTGTCTTCTTGAACTTTCCATTTGTTATTTATAATTCTATTTGTTTCTTTCCGTTAATAAAGTCAGTGAACTCCTGTTCCGAGAGCGAGTAACCGCTCAAATCGCTCAGCAGCGACATGGCCTGCTTGCGCTCATCCTCATTGCTTGCAAGATTTATCCGCTTAAACACCTCACGAAGATAAGCACTCTTGTTGTCTATCTTTGCCATCTCACGCTTAAACTCGTCAGCATGCTTCTTCAGCTCCTTGTCGTAGGCAGCCGAAGCCAACTGGCCGTTAAGCTGCTGCACCTTGAGTTGAGCGAAACTGTCAAACAGAGCAATACCCCTCTGCAATGATTGCTCCATCGCTCCAGTAACCTCTGCCAGTTCCTCCTCGCTATATTCGGCTGGCGTATTCTGTGTGGCATTACCCTGTATCCTCTTACGGTCATTAGAATATACAGCCACGCCGTCAAGCAGATTCTTTGCCATGGCAGGGTCAGCATGAACGTTATCCGCCAACAAGCCTGTGAACTGCGAGAGATTCTGCTCGATGTCGGAAGGCAACTTGGCTGTTTCCTTGAAGTCCGGGATGTCCACCGTATGCACCCACTTCTCATCTATCTTGCTCTCCATTATCTCTCGTCCGAGCTTCAGCATTGCCACAATGTCACGAAGATGTTTCAGCATTTTCATTTTCAGTTCGTCCGAACAAACTATCTTGCTTCTGATATCACCGGACACCTTATTCAGCTCATTCGAGAGTTTCGCATATTCATTCTTTATACGAGTCTGAGCCTCACGATGCGCATCCAGTTCCTCCTTGTCCAGCTTCAGGTCCACCTGATAACTCTCATACTCCCTTACAAGAGGGAAGCACACCGAATTCCATTCCGAATAGTTACGATAGTAGTTCTTGTTGGCCGTACCAAAGGTAAGCAAGTTTACGAGGAAGAAAGGCTTTGACGGTTTCTTAGCCTTGGCATCCATATAGCTTGCCCGCTTCGACTCCAACGTGGAAGTAATGTCGTTGATGAGCGACGTATATACATCTATGTTCTGAAGATGATCGTTCATCTCCATGTCCAGAACCTTCAACTGCTGCAGCAGTTCTCTGCGCTTCTCCTCCAAAGGCCTGACCGTCTCATCCCCGTACAGAGCATCCAGCATCGCCTTCAAGTCGGAAGCCATCAGCTTCTCGCCATACCGCAGAAACACGTTAGCCTTCGGAATGACCACATCATTAAGGGTCTTGCAGATTACCATCAGACGTCCCATGTCAGCCTTGATGCGAGTGGCATCATGCTTCACGCTGGTCTGGAAGACTGACAAGTCAGACTTCAGACGGTTGGTGCGTTCACTGGCATCCATATAATGATCCAGCATCGCCAGACCTGCCATCGCCAAGCCCAACGACTTGTTGCCGTTCGACACTGACTTGTAAGCCTGCAGGGAATTTTGCAGTGAAGCCCTGAAACTATCCGATATATGCCCCATCAGTGCCGCACAATTCTCCGAGAGCTTGTTATATTCCAGTTCCACATACTTGAGCATTTCGTCCACGTCCAACCACTCGATGCGCTTAAAGTCGAACAGGTCAGGCGACACCATCTTTATGGAGTCGCCATAGATGTCGATGAGTTTCATGGCATAGTCACGATACACCATTCCCATATCGCTGCGCAAGGAAGTAAAGTCCTCGATGTTTCCTCTGACACTATCCTCAGCATAATGATACGCCTCCACCATCTTGGTGTATTTGTCGAACATCGTAGAAGCCTTGCTTCTGACGTCCTTCACGCCGTTCGTGCCCATGACAATATCAGCCAGCTTCGACGTTCCCTTCGCAAGAACCAGATTGAGATTCTGCTCCACCTCCTCTTTCAGCTTGTCCAAAGCCGAAGAAGACAAGGTCAGCTCAGCTTCTGCTATCTTCAAAGCCACCTCCTTGTTGCCCGGTTCCAAGCTGTCGTTCAACTTATACTCAGCCACAAGCGTGGTGCGTGAGTTGTTCGACACAAAGGCAATGGAGATATTGCCATCGTTATGAAAAAATCTGTAGGCGTCGAACACCAATTTACTCACTTCCGAAGAGTCGGAAGCGACGCCATACTTCTTCAGTTCGTAAGCTAAGTCGGCACGCAGATACGTCTTGTCCTCCTTGCAAAGATTATCCGCAATAGTCTTAATCGCCTGATAAACAGTCTGTTTGTTATTTATCTCACCCATAACATTTATTGTTTTTAGTTCTCTGAATGATTGTCTAAAGTTTCAATGCGTCAAAGGTATATGTTATTTGGGACATGTACAAGTCCATAGTGGTTCACGGATTAACGTTTGGCTATAACAGAGCCACAAATCCTGTGTTTATCTTTTATAAAGAATAAAATCCTTTAATCACTTTGTACCAATAATCCCATGAATAGCCTACGGAAGGATGGTTCACCGCCATTGCCTTTACCCGCTTGCCATTGCTCAAGACATACCAGCCGGTAGCCACATGATAGCCGTCCACTACGATGTCGTCACCGTTCTGCCGCTCCGTGCCCTCATCAAGATAATCTCTGAGGACGCCCTGCGTAAAGCCCATACACTCTCGATGCAGACGGCAGTCGCCACAGTCCGCACATCCCTCATCACAGTAATGGCTCTCGCCCAATACCATGATTCGCTTACCGATACACGCAGAATACATATTATTTATGATAAGTTTCCCAAAGAAAATTCAATGAACAATTATCGAAAAAACAATGATTATTTACCCAAATCATTATTAAATAATCAGATTTGGGTAAATAATCACTACACTTCTCTCTGTATACTGCAATAAAATCGTTATCTTTGCAAACACTAATACATAAAAATATGCACATGATGAATAAACTTGTTGGCAGAGAACGGGAGTGTCAAGAGCTCAAAAGAGTTATGGAATCTGACCGTTCTGAATTTGTGATAGTATATGGACGACGAAGAGTTGGCAAGACTTTTCTTGTTGACCAGTATTATCAAGGGCATTATGACTTTACTTTTGTAGGAGGGCATAATCTTTCACGTCAAAGACAACTTACAAGCTTTGCTCGTGCATTGAAGAAGTTCTCAGGTGTTAAGCCTGCTAAGTTTGCCGATTGGTTCGATGCCTTTGATACTCTTGAAGAATATCTTGAATCGCTTGATACAAGAAGGAAAAAAGTGGTATTTATAGACGAAATGCCTTGGATAGACACACAAAAGTCGGATTTCGTTGCAGCATTGGAGAATTTCTGGAATGGTTGGGCAGCTCGCCGCAGTGATATTGTGTTTATTGCCAGCGGTTCGGCAACATCATGGATGGTTGACAATCTGATAGAGAACCAAGGAGGCTTACACGCCCGCATTACAAGCAGTATTTATGTCAGGCCTTTTACATTGCATGAGACAGAGGAGTATCTTCAAAGAAAACACTGCAAATGGGACAGGTACCAAACATTACAGTGTTATATGGTATTTGGTGGCATTCCTTTCTATTTAAGCCTCATCAATGCAAAAGAGAGTCTTGTGCAGAATGTAGACAGACTGTTCTTTGCCCAAGGCGGTATCATGCGAAGCGAGTTTGATGAATTATACAATGCTCTGTTCTCTAATGCAGACTTGTACATTAGTGTCGTAAAGACATTGTCTTCTCACCATGACGGTATGTCTCGTAACGAGATATCCAAAGCTATCGGGGTGTCAGGAGGTACTCTTACTCGTGTACTGACAAATCTTGAACGTTGTGATTTTATCTCACGAAGTCAGAATTTTGGACATAAGACCAAAGATACAATCTATCGTTTAGTTGATTTCTATACGCTATTCTATTACAAGTTCATTATGCAGGATATGTCAGGAGATGAACATTGGTGGAGCCATAACTTTGAATCGCGCCAAGTTTCAACATGGCAAGGACTTACATTTGAAATAGTTTGTCTTATGCACACGGACAAGATCAAAAGTGCATTAGGAATTTCCGGTATGGCAACAGAGGTGTCGTCATGGCGCCAGTCTGCATGCGAAGGTCAGAAGGGAGGTCAGATTGATTTGGTCATCAAACGTGCTGACCGCATCATTCATCTTTGTGAAATGAAATTCAGCAAATCCGAGTTTCGTATTACTGAAGCATACGAACAGTTACTAAGACAACGATTGGAGTTATTCCAAAGCACCACCAAAACCAAGTTTTCATTGGTTATAACTTTCGTTACTACATACGGTGTTGCGGATGGTCTGCATCATAGTCTGGTACATAGCGAAGTTACAATGGAACAGCTTTTCAAGTAAAAAGTTTGCCATACTCAATAGTCGTTAGAGATTCATGCCCGACGCGCTGCCTACCAACCACCATTCATGGCTTTCAGGCTTCGCATCGGACATGTCTTTTATTTCTTCTTCGAGAAAATATCAATCAACTTACCAATAAAGCTCTCTGGCTTCGGACAAGGATCCTCAAATATCTTGCCACGTCGTCTAAGCTCCTCCAAGATTTTGTTTTCTTTGTTTGCCATACTTATCTTTATTTTTATTTTGTTACATCTCCAGTTGTAGCATCCTTAAAGTTATTCTCCTTGAATGCTTTCTTCATATTCTCAATCTGTTGCTTACATGATTTTGAAATACTTATAGTATTACGTGCGATGTTATTCAGAAGTCTCTCATCAAAGGCTGTGCCTTTATTATCCAAGCTGTCTATGAAACAATTGCTCATTTTAACTTATAGGGATTATTTTACAAATTGACTATATTACATATTGTAAATCAACCAATTATTTCGCCATTGAAACTCTGCTGCACAACTGGCATTTGGATTCACCAAATCTGGCTTATTATATCGAATCGTATTTCCTTCGAAATGGGCATCAGCACAGTTGTCTATGCGAATGTATGCCTTTGAGACCAAATCAACAAAACTTACACCTGTTAGTATTTCATAACTTGCCCCTCCATTAAAATAACTCGAATCAAAAATGATATAAACTCGACCATGAAACAACTTTGCTTCTCTAATTTCTCCATAACACAAATAAGCTTCATCATCATATTTGATGGCTAGTTTATTCAAATCTATCCATACAATACCATCTCGCGTAATATACCTATGAGGGGCATCACCTTCGTCTAACTTATCAAGATTCCGTTCCTCTATATAATATTCATGACCAGCCTCGGTACCCAAATAAATCGAATTACTCAGTTTGCTATCACCAATCCCCATAGCAGCCAACAATTTCGATTCATACTCGTTTAGCTTATCTGTTCCAAAAGCAGAAGTCGGTATTTGGTAAACATCTTTTATTGTCAACGATGTTGGAATCTCCACGACTTCCCCTGTCCAAGAAAGTTTTAAGACATATTTGCAAGTATAATCCAATAATGTTTGGTCAAGTCCCCATATATCAAGCCAACCCAAAGTATTCTGATAGCACAATTCTAATTTTTTTTTCTTTTCATCTATCTTGACATCAGCATAAGCACCATATATTTTCTTTGGCCTATCAAAGAAGAAAAATAGCTTTTCTGAATTATTCCCTATATATAGACAAGATTTCCCAAAAACTTTGATTTTATCCAAACTAATATTGTAATTATTCATACAACAAGTATCAGACATAAGGTCATCTGCAGGAAAAACAACTGATAACATTTTTTTCTTCAAACAACATTTAACTTTGTAATAATATCCAGTATCAAAGGCTTTATATTCAAACTTGCAAGATTGATTAGGAACATTAGCACGCAACTTCATATATTTCATTTTACCAAAAGGAAACACTTGCAGACTATCGCCCAAAGTATCTACGACAATCTGTTTATCCTCTATATAGACAACATAGTGTTCCTTACCTGTTGAATCGTTGGATTGTTCCAACACATACTTACCTTCTTTCTGATACTGCTCTACTCGGTCTTTTACAATCTGCTTAATTCTTAGCACATGAGCAAAATGTGAAAAGAACGAGACCTATTAATAAAAGTTTTTTCATAAGACTATTATTTATTATTATTCAACTTTGAAGCAAAGATAAAGACTTGTTTACCATCACTCCGTACAAAATTCGTCAACAACTCCATTGCTTTAACATACCCTACAGAATTCTCATGGATGTTCTCTATGATTTCCGTATCAGAAGTACCATCTGACTTTTCCGTAGTATGGATTATCATATCTTGTGTGATATTAGAGCCATTCAAGTATCGAGAAGCTTGCGCCATAGCCTTCACAGATGCTACACGATTGATAATGCTTTCGTTGTTCTTATATTTTATCGGCTCCAACACCAAAACAGAAATCAAATAGGCGTTGTCATAGTCATTCACGGCACGCACGCCCTCAAAAGGTGCATTGTTATACATACGGACAAGAAAGTTGGTAAAGGCCACCTTGTCGCTGGAATATCCTTGGGCATACGCCCCCAAGGACATCATTACAAATAATAAAATCAATAAATTCCTCATTGCAAAACTTCTTTTATGCGTTTTGTATATTCATAATATTCCCAAACAAGCTTATGAATCAATATTATTCTATCAAATATCAAATAAAACAATAATAAAAACAGAAGAATTCCACCTAACAAAAGAGGAGCTGAATTATATTTTGACAAATACAGTAGCATAAGTAATCCAGGATTCACCATACTTTGTAAAAAAGCGACTTGACCTTCTACTATCGAAATGCAATTATAACGACTTTTTTCCAACACAAAACTATAAGCTTCATAATATCTATCTCTCAGCTTCGTACTCATTTGAAACTTAGTCTCATCGCTATCCGCTTCAAGATTCTCTGTTAGTTTGTTCAGCTCTATTGTATAAACGTTTTTAGTTTTTTTCAAACTATAAGATAAAAGAAAATTATTGTTACGGAATACTCTCCAAAGTTTCTTTGCTAGTACATGGTTACCCATTCCTATTATATAAGAGGCTACAACTGCTCCTAAAACGGTCAACAGACTTATATCGTTGGAACCGATAGACACCAAATCTACACCATAATAATCCAAGAAGAACAAAAGAATTGCTCCTCCTGGAATTATCATGACAATTATATCATAAAGAGATAATTTCCCTAAAAACTGATTCATATCAACGTCTATCTTGTATTTCAAATTTTGAATACTTAGCAATATCGTTTGCAGGGATTAAAAAGCCAATTGTCATCTCTGGCCAAGTTTCCATTTGAAACGAAACATATTGTAGATTTACTCCTGCATACGCCTCACTCATATCATCTGGAATCATTGAATATTCGTCCCAATACGTATATGGTCCTATCAAATTATCTTCAAGCTTGAAAAATGGAGCCAATAAGCCATGTCCTTTGAGTACGTAATTATGCATGCCCGTTTGATCCCAAACGATAAAGTCACTGAATTTTGAGAAATCAGAATCATGCATAGCCTTGAACTTTTCATCATAACCTTCAAAATATGACTTGTTTCCCAAATTGTCCAATATTTCAAACCCTGTAAAATAATCATAGAAGGCATGTACCAAATTACGGTTCCAAGCATTAATGTCTGTAATTGAATTTCTGAAGTAGAAATTATTCTTCATGAAATTATATGTTGACCATTTCAAGCCAACCTTTTGATATTCCCCCAAATCTTCAGAAGACAAAGAAATAGCATTGAGAGTTTTCAAGATGTATTCCAATAATTGTTGGGTGTTATCATTTGCAGTATACGTTATCTTCATAGTTACAAGATAAGAATTCGAATTCAACCACTGCGCCAATTGACTTCGAACCGTTTCTTGCTTACGCTTTACAACCATAGCATCTCCTTTAGCATAACGATAGAAGCGTTCGGTACCATAGTCCAAGCTATTTAGACGTTCGAAATGATCATCAGGTAGTTTAGGCTCAGCCAATACCATTTCACGTTCAAAAAGGCTCGGCAAAAAAGCCTTTACTTGCACCAACAGATTGTCTAAAGCAGCCAACTCATTTTTGCGATTCAACTCTTTCATCTTCATGTTCATACCAAATGTAGAACCTGCAAATTCTGCAGATGCACCTTTAGACTTTGCATAGCTTACCAATTTAGAAATGCTCACAGTTGCTTGCAAGGTAACAATTGTCTTATTGTCTGTAGACAATGACTCTATTTCTTCATACGACTTAATATTTCCAGACGATATTGTCACGATTTCATCCTTCGTCAACTCATCATTTACAATAGAAGTGTTTGCAGACACAAATGTGCCATACACTTGTTCTATCGCACTTCTTAACGCTACTTTAGTAGCTTCCTCCTTGTTGGCACCATTACCTGAAACCACTAATGTTACATCATCTGTTGCTCCATTAGAGTCTGATTGTGAAAATACATTTGATACAACCAATGTTAGCATCAAACAAATCAGCAATAAATTCTTCATTTTCATCATAATTTTATATTTTAATGTACTGAACCCACTTAAAAAAGTAAGGCTTGTTTTAGATGTTTATTTATCACTAAAATAATCTCTGGTTAATGCTGTTTTCTGGAATTATTTCCGTATCTTTAAGCTATCAATCAAACAGAAAGACGATGTTTAAAAAGACAGATCCGAATCCACAGTTGGACATGTTCACGGCTCCTTCGATGCAGTTGGATAGTCGTGCCTCAAAGAAGTATTCAGACTCCAACGCATGGCATAACCAATTCTATAGTCTTGTAACAACCAAGATTGACGAGGATATCTTCAAGCCTCTGTTCCCGGAAGGCAAGAAGAGCGGGCAAAGGCATATTTGGAGGAGGATTCCTCAAAGACCATTTACCGTTCAGACTCAGAATCGCTTCAGAGCAATCTTGCTATAATTGGCAAATTCATTATGGATATACTTGTGGCTTTTCCTGAAACCTCTCCTGAGCACAATCTTCTTCAACGTCTGTTTGATGATCAGAATGTCGTAAAGAACGGAAAGACTGTTCTTCGAGACAAGAAGGAGGTAAAGGCTGATAGTATTCAGAATCCTAACGATCCAGATGCTACCTATCGTAGCGAGAACGACCAGAAGGTGCAAGGCTATGTAACCAACCTCACAGAAACTGTAGAGGAAGGCAAGCCCAGCTTCATCACTTCCGTTCAGGTGAAAACAGCTGTATTTACAGACTGTCATTTTCTTCAAGAGGCGGTGAAAAACAGTGAACGTGTCACGAATTCTACAATCGAAGAGCTGTATGCTGATGGTGCCTATCAAAGTCCCGACAATCGAGAGTTTACGAAGAACCACAATGCCATGCAGCTCAAGACTGGCAAAATGCAAGGTGGATGCAGATGGGAACTGATACCTCATGACGAAGATGGTCTTACTGTCAAGGAGATTGCCACAGGCAATACCTACGAAGCCGTCAAAGCCGTCACAAAGCAAGGCAACAGAAAGCGATGGAGAATCCCATGGAACAACAAAACTGGTTGGCGATACTTTGAAGACAAAGACATCAAAGCCTGTCTGCTAAGGAAACTGATTGAGAGCCTTCCACTGGAAGAGCAGCATAAACGAAACAACGTTGAAGCTACCGTTTTCCAATACGGTTTTCATACACGTAATGGCAAGACCAGATATCGGGTCTTGCTCAAACATCGTATACATGCATATAGCAGATGTATGTGGATGAACCTCCGAAGGATAGTAATATTCCAGATTTCAACATTTCAAAGATCGATATTTGCCCTTTTCGGGCCTATCAGAGAAGTTTTCGGCTCTTTCAAGGCATTTTCTCAAAAGATATTCGCCAAAGGAGCCGATTACTATGTTTCACTCAGAATGACCATACTGGTCAGACTGAATTCAAAATATGTCCCTTTTTAAAGTGGACTCAGTTTCTTATTTACCTAATAAGTATTTATACAAGTTTATGTCTTGAACTGGCTTAATCTCAAAATTAGAATACTTATCGATATCAGTCTTTGGGATATACATATCAAATGAGATATAACCGACAACGGTACCATTCTTTCGATTTTCTTTTTTTATCTTAGAAGGAGACAACGTTCTTCCCGTATCTGATTTGTTCTCATAGAGCCAATACAACCATGGGCTAGCAAGTCTATCATTTCGCCCAATACTTTCACTTAGATAACCCACTTTAGCTTCTGTCGGGTCGTGAAGATTATCTGTTATTTTATAGCAATAAGCATTTCGCCGCATCAAATAGTCCAACATTGCACTTATTCCTTCATCCTTATATCCAATGCAATCAGGAGTTCTACAATCAAGGCTAGCTGTCTTATTGTACAAAATTGGAGTTTTGACAATAGTCTCCATAATGTTACCCAACAATTGAGCATAATTGTTTCTCATGGCAAAACGGCAATCAATACTTCCAGGACTTGGCAACTCGTTAACATAATAAGGAGTATTAGACTGCTGATATTCTTGAACCTCAGCATCAGAAAGAGACAAATCACTTAATACTTGATAAGCCAAGTCATTAAAAGCGCGTGTATTTTCATTGAAGTGCAAATATACAGTAACCTTAGAAACATAAGCATCAGCATGAGTACGATCTCCATTTTGAGGGTCTTTTACATCTAACTCATAATCATATAGATTACCCAAGGTCATTAACTGTACAAGCATATTGAGCACAGCCTTTTGTTCATTCTGCTTGTTCAATTCCTTTATTTTCATATTCATACCAAAGGTTGAACCAGAGAACTCCACACTACTGCCTTTAGACTGTGCATAGCTTACCAATCCCGAAATACTAACAGTCGTTTGCAAAGTAACAAAAAAACAACCATTAGGCAGTGTTTTTGAAGATAACTCCCTATAAGACTTCACACAATTATTAGAAATTGTAGAAATTTCATCTTTTATCAATTCATCATCCACAATAGTCGTGTTGCTCGACACAAAAGCACCATAAGTCTGTTCCAAGGCACTTCTCAAAGCACTCTTTACAGCATCTTCTTTCGTTTTTCCTGAGCCTGTTACCGTAAGCGTCACTTCTTTCCCATTAGAAAATGCACTTTTCGTATTTTTAGAAGACGTAAAACTCTGCGCATTAGTATATCTGTTTGTATTGGTCTTTGCCTTTTTACTCTCAACTACAGCATCTACTACTACCTTAGTCAACTTACCTAAAAATCCCTGTCCAAAGGAATTCGCACTAAACGATAGCAACATAACTAATGTCAACAATAATAATTTCTTTTCCATTTTTATATTATTTTTATTTTATTATCCTACTTACCACCACCCTCGAATAATGGTTTTAACTATACTTTTAGGTTGATTGTTAGCCCAAGCCATGCCAACATCTCGACAAGCCTTAATCATGCTTCGTTTGTTTGCTTGGCTGTCATCGTATTGCTTCATTTGGAAGTTCCACTCACGCAATTCGTCAGCTTTTAATTTGGAAGCCACTTCCTTACGTAACTTTTCCACATCTTGGTAACAAGAACTATACGGAGAAATGACATTAAGATATTGGGCGACCTCATCGGCACCATAGGCATCTTGACTTTTCATCCAAGCATTGCGAGCCTTATTCAACTGCTGCAATCCATAAGCATCTATTTTCTGCTGATAGAAACTTGTAGCAGCCACTTGGCATTTGTCATAACAATCGGCACAAACATTAGGTACTGCCATCATACGAGAGATAGCCTCATCATAATTACCAACAGAAGCCATCGTACGGGCCTTACTTATCTCTTCCGCGCAATGATTCGTATAAAAATCAACAATCTTGCCCTTTGCCGTTTCCAACATTTCGGAAAAATCTTTCTGATTAGGATTCAATTTGCCAAACGCACTAATCAAAGCTTTATTTTCATTCGTTCCAATTCCTTGTAAAGACACAGTACAAGACGCATAGAGTTTGTTCTCTATAATATCACCCACAAAGAATGTAACTTCCATTTTTTCGGATACTCTTGCAGGAGTCGAAGGAACAATATCCTTGCTCGTAACATCCACTTTGGCAGTCAGCACAAACCGTTCTACATAGCCATTATCACCATAGCCATTGCCTACAAGCATTCGTTGCATACGTGTGATTAGGTTCTTACTTGCCTCCATTGGAATTACATCATCGGGCATCACAGCCTGAATTGAAATTCGCCCCTCGTCTGATGTCTGTGCAAAAGTTGTTATCGACATCATTAATGTTATTATAAAGAATAGCTGTCTCATTTTATTTCTCCCCTAATACAACAATAGCTTCACCCAAACCTCTCACCATTACCTTTGATGTAATATTGAAAGGCGGTTGTTGCAGATATTTTCTCAACTTTGTGGCAAACGCTCTGGCATCCATAGCCTTGCCATTATCATCAAACAAAGGAATACGCACTTGCTCAAACTGTGCAAACGATTCTGTTCCGTCACTCAGATTGAAAGTGCCGTTCACACAATTCTTCTGCAGCCAGTTTTGTATGCAGTCTGTCAACTCCTCACCATTATATTCTTCTTCCAAATCCTTGTCCCAACTATCCCAGCATCTAATAGTGAGACTTATTTCCCTTCCACGCTTAGTCTGATCGGCAAACCAATCATCCATTTGGTGGTCGAAAGGTTTAATGTTTTCCTTGACAGCCCTTGCTAACAATACGGGAATAATATCCGACGAAGGTTTGGTGGTGCCAGTAGATGTAGCTATACGCTTATTGGTATAGGCATCGAAGGCTTCTAGTGTAAAAGATGCCGAATTACCATTTCCTGTACGATTCACCTGCCACCATAGCTGAATGATAACGTCAGACTTTACTCTACGCTTCAGTTGGTCAAGAGGAGATTCTACAAGCGAGGCTCCACTCTTTTTGCTGGTCGTTACATTATCTTCAGCAGTCTTCATACTGATGCTTTTGATTTCTTGCTCGGCATCTTTTAGCCTATAGCCCTGCTCAGTAAGTACTTGTCCAACTTTGCTGATAACCTGTCCCAATTCCGTATCCTCAAGAAAAGCCTGTTGGTAGTTTGCAACCTTTACCACATTCCCTTGATCGGAAAAATCAGTCATAAAGTATCGCTGATTACACCAATTGTCACTTGGCAAGATCATAATCGTTGGTTTCTTGGCTATCTGTGCAAAGCAAAACATGTTACATAACCAAAAAGCTAATACAAAAGAAATAAGCTTTCTCATAACTAATACTGATTTAATTTGTTATTTTTTTAGTGCAACTTCACAAACTCGAAATCATTCTGGTTGCAGCATGCTTTCTTATAGTCAAAAGCATAGATGCGCATGTATGTCTCCTGCAGTTCCTTCGCACCATTGTAGAATGGGTTGGTGGTGTGCTGCTGGGTTGTCACTGTCACAACCATTTCCGGTGTGAGGACGGTGCCGTTTGTACGTTTGATACGTTTAGGTTTTACTTGGAATACCTTACTCATAGTAATTTGTTTATAGGTTCTTATTTTTCTTGTCATGCCGACTGGCGGCAATTCCTGTCAAATGGCAAAGGTAAAGGAAAGTAGTGAGCTGTACAAGTCCATAATGGTTCATAAGCGAAAAAAGAATGGCGTGAATTCCTTCTCCCAACACTTTCTTGTAAGTAAGGCTCTGGTAAAACCCGTAGAAAAGAAAATATGAAAGAGGAATCCACACCATATGATGGTGCGGACTCGCTCAAACAAATTGTGTTCTTTCTACGTTTCAATTTACCAGATTTCAACTTACAGAACTATTTGCTTGTCCGTGTCCACAAGATTGTCTTGCTTCTGCATCGTAGCCACTTCAAGCGAGGACTTTCACCTGCCCTGTAGCATACGACTTACAAAAGTAGGGAAAAATTCGGTTAATCGCCAAACTTTTCAGAAGAAATCTTGCGGATTCCTCTAACTTTTCCTGTCTATGATGTATCTTCAAGCTTTTCCATATTTCTCATTCGTTCCTTTTTATTATCTGCCGCAAAAGTAAAGAAAAGATATGTCAAAAGTAGACATATCTGGAAAAAATCTGTGAAAATCCGCGGAGAACAATCTCAAGCAGCTAACAGTAGGGC
>ERZ506883.341-NODE-341-length-20679-cov-4.02798_pt1 | contig 20679 bp, 19 predicted proteins | sample MGYA00513177_ERZ506883 | MGnify/ENA metagenome assembly ERZ506883 | reverse complement strand
TCTTCCGATCTCATGCTTATCTCTCCATGGAATCACGAATGGCTTGTGGTATGGGCGCTTGCTATGCCTGCGTCGTTCATGTGGCAGGTCAGGACGAGTCAGTCAATAAGCGCGTTTGTGAAGACGGTCCGGTCTTTGAAACGGGCACGATTATTGTCTAGGAGGGAAAAAGAATGAGTGACCAACGTTTAAGGGTTTCCTTGCCAGGCTTAGACCTGAAAAATCCAATTATTCCAGCATCTGGCTGTTTTGGCTTCGGTCAAGAATATGCCAAGTACTATGACCTAGACTTGCTTGGCTCCATCATGATAAAGGCTACGACTTTGGATCCCCGCTTTGGTAATCCCACTCCGCGTGTGGCAGAAACGCCGGCTGGTATGCTCAATGCCATTGGCCTGCAAAATCCAGGTGTTGAGGCTGTTCTAGCTGAAAAACTGCCTTGGTTGGAAAAACATTATCCCGACCTTCCAATCATCGCTAATGTAGCGGGATTTTCCAATCAAGAGTATGCCGCAGTGGCTGGGAAAATATCTCAAGCCCCCAATGTCAAGGCTATTGAGCTCAATATCTCCTGTCCTAATGTTGACCATGGAAATGCTGGGCTTTTGATTGGTCAAGTTCCAGAGTTGGCTTACGAAGCAACCAAGGCAGCAGTAGATACTTCTGATGTACCAGTCTATGTCAAATTGACTCCGAGTGTGGCAGATATCACTCAGGTAGCCAAGGCCGTTGAAGATGCTGGAGCTGCTGGATTTACCATGATTAACACCTTGGTAGGTATGCGATTTGACTTGAAGTCACGCAAGCCTATTATCGCTAATGGCACAGGTGGTATGTCGGGTCCGGCTGTCTTTCCGGTAGCACTCAAGCTGATCCGTCAAGTGGCGCAGGCAAGCAAACTTCCTATCATTGGTATGGGGGGAGTTGATTCAGCGGATGCTGCTCTGGAAATGTTTATAGCGGGCGCCTCAGCCATTGGGGTGGGCACTGCCAATTTCACGGATCCATATGCCTGCCCAACCATCATTGAAGATCTGCCTAAGGCGATGGATAAATACGGCATCGAAAGTCTTGAAAGCTTACGAAAAGAAGTTCGAGAGAATTTGCTTTAAAGTTACATTTTTGCTTGACAATCTTGCTGTGAAATTATAGAATGAACTAAATATAACCTTTAAAGAAGTCCAGAGAGGCTACTAAGGATCATACGTTTGAATGGCAAATTCTGCCACATTTTCGTGTAACCTTGCTCTCAGGCAAGGTTTTTTCTATATTTTCGAGTCTAGTGTGAAGATATAGTTGACAACAGGAGTATCTAGCGGAGTTCTTTAAAGATAATAATCAAAAAAGGAGATTATCCCTACATGCGTGAAGAACGTCCTATTATCGCCCTCGACTTTCCATCTTTTGACGATGTCAAAGCTTTTCTGGAGCATTTTCCAGAAGATGAAAAACTTTTTGTAAAAATCGGTATGGAATTCTTCTATGCTATCGGTCCAGAAATCGTTCATTATTTGAAAGGTCTTGGGCACAGTATTTTCTTGGATTTGAAGCTACATGACATTCCCAATACGGTACGCTCAGCTATGTCTGTCTTAGGAACTTTTGGCATCGACATGGTGACGGTCCATGCGGCTGGTGGTGTAGAGATGATGAGCGAAGCCAAGAAGGTCTTAGGGGATAAGGCTAAGTTGGTTGCGGTGACTCAGCTGACTTCGACAAGTGAAGAAGATATGCGTGATTGCCAAAACATCCAAACTACGGTTCAGGAGTCTGTTGTAAATTATGCTCGGAAGGCTAAAGAGGCTGGTTTGGATGGCGTAGTTTGCTCAGCTCAAGAGGTTGAACTAATTAAGGCAGCAACTGCCGAAGACTTTCTCTGTGTGACGCCTGGTATTCGACCAGCAGGAGCAGAAATTGGTGACCAGAAACGGGTCATGACACCACAGGAAGCCCATCAAATCGGTAGTGATTATATTGTAGTCGGTCGTCCGATTATCCAAGCTGAAAATCCTTGGGATGCTTATCATGAAATCAAGAAGCAGTGGAATAGCTAAGCAAAACAAGTAATTCGAATTAAATCGTTATACAAAATTAACAGTATCATAAAATTTCAAATTTATAAGGAGCAAAAAATGACTTTAGCAAAAGAGATTGCGCGTGATTTATTGAAAATTAAGGCTGTGTATTTGAAGCCAGAAGAGCCTTTTACATGGGCATCAGGTATCAAGTCACCTATTTATACAGACAACCGTGTGACCTTGGCCTATCCAGAGACTCGGACCTTGATTGAGGATGGTTTTGTCGAAAAGATTCGGGCGGAATTTCCAGATGTAGAAGTCATTGCTGGAACTGCGACAGCGGGCATTCCTCACGGAGCCATTATCGCAGATAAAATGAACCTGCCATTTGCCTATATCCGCAGCAAACCAAAAGATCACGGAGCGGGCAATCAAATCGAAGGTCGCGTAGCGCCTGGGCAGAAGATGGTTGTCATTGAGGACTTAATCTCGACAGGCGGTTCTGTCTTGGATGCTATCGCTGCTGCTAAACGTGAAGGTGCGGACGTGATTGGCGCAGCGGCCATCTTTACCTATGAGCTGCCAAAAGCAGATAAAAACTTCAATGAAGCGGGTGTCAAATTGGTGACCCTTTCTAACTATACAGAGTTGATTCACTTAGCTGAGCAAGAAGGCTATATCAATGCTGAAGGATTAGCCTTATTGAAACGCTTTAAGGAAGACCAAGAAAATTGGCATCTGTAAGAGTTTGTTCTGCTTGAGTTTAAACGATATTTCATATCGAAACAGATACTTTATCTTTGCTAAAAGAAAAGCAGCAGTCTCTTGATTGCTGTATTTTCTTAGCTAAAAACCTTGATTTTTGCTATAATAAGCCTATGTCAAAGATTTATCGTCTATCGTTTTCCATTTTACAAAAAATCATGTTAGTCCTTGTAGTACATTGGTTTCTTGTTTCAATCTTTTATATCAGTGAGATGAGTTATTGGGCCTATCCAATTTTTGGTATCTTGCTGATTGGAGCTTATTATTATCGTAAAGAAGTTTTAAAAGTATACCGCTATTTGATGCGACATAAATTAGCGATCATGCTAGCTGTGATCATTTTTCAGCTTATTATGATTTGGGCAGCTGAATTACTGGTGCGTCGGGATGCAGCAGTTGTTCTGAACGGGGCATTTCGCTTACTTAAAGAAACATCGATTTCAAGCTATATCACACGTAACCCAAATAACTTACCTCTCTTTCTCTACGAACGCTTTTTCTACAAGCTGTTTGGGGAGTCGTCTGCACTTTGGATAATGCAGGGACTAAACATGGTGTATGCTAATCTAACTGCGTGTATTTTGTATAAGGGAAGTCAAAAATTCTTTAATCAAAAATCGGCTGATATCGTTTTTAGTCTTTATGTACTTTTGGCTGGATTTTCTCCTTATTTCTTCTCTATGTATACGGATATTCCGCCACTGCCCTTTATTTCTTTACAGATTTTCTTAATTTTTGGAATCTTTAAAGCTGACAGTATTAAGAAATTGACTGCCTTAAGTATTTCGTTGGGGTTGCTAACAGGCTTCTTATATTTTGTTCGCCCGACAGTCATGATTCTCTTGATTGCCTTCTTCGTAACATTCTTTTTGCAGAAGCAGTGGAAGCAATTCTTTTTAGTTTTATGCGTATTCTCTCTCTCTTTTGCTATGCTCTACAGTCTAGTAAATACCGGGATTAAAAATCAGAATGAAGTGACAATTATTCAAAAAGAAGGGTTAACTAAAGGACCACTTCTCTTTATCAATTTGGGGCTTACATACATAGGTCATAATCAAGCAGATATGAAAGAAGGGTTACTCCAATATATTGAACCCAGCAAGAGGGATGACTATAATAATGGCATGTTCGCTAAGGAAAATGTCATTAAGGAAATTAAGCGTCGATTGAAGGAATATACACCCGCGACATTTTGGGGGCACTTATATTACAAGCAATCTCTAACAGTGGCAGAGGGGACTCTGGGTTGGCTCTATCGGGATGTTGAAAATGAAAAGACACCATTTATTAATCCTTTATACGAAAAGACAAAGAACAATCCACTTGCTCAGTTTGTTCGGACATTCTTTTTAAGCATTGATAAGAAGGAGTATGTTTATTATGCTCTTATCAAGCAGCTAGTTTGGATTGTTATGAGTCTAGGTCTCGTTATGACTTTATGGAAGTTCCGACCTGATGATCGCATCAATTTTTTGAATCTTGCTGTTTTTGGAGGCTTACTCTTCCTACAGATTTTTGAAGGTGGGAAAACCCGTTATCTTATCCAATTTTTACCACAGATTTTACTAGTTTCTGCTCTTGGTTTAAGTCAGTATTCTCAAGATTTGAAGAAAAGCCGTTTGTGGCCAAAAATTTCCAAACTAAAGTCGTTGAAAAGGAATGATTGAAGATGAAAAGACCTGTTCCTATCTATGAACCGCTTTATACCTTGAAGCCCATTGCTGAGAATATCTGGATTGTCGACGGTGATTTGATTGAGATGGATGCGGTGCTGACAAAGTTGCCATTTTCTACCCGCATGACGGTCATCAAGTTAGCAAATGGCCAGCTCTGGTGCCATTCACCAATCCAACCAAATCAAGCCTTGTTTGACCAGTTAGATGCTTTGGGACCAGTCGCACACCTTGTTTCACCTAATAAGATTCACTATGCCTATATGGCTGACTGGAAGAAGCGTTATCCTGAGGCAGTTGCTTGGTCTAGCCCAGGAGTTGAAAGAAGAGCATCCAAGCAGAAAATCCCAGTCTCTTTTGATGAAAAGCTGACGAATGAGGCTCCACAAGTTTGGGCAGACCAGATAGATCAGTTGGTTTTCAAGGGAAGTGCTTATATTGAGGAAGTGGTCTTTTTCCACAAGGACAGTGGAACCTTGATTTTGACGGATTTGATTGAGAATTTTGAAACAGAGCATTTTGCAAGTCCGCTTCGCAGCAAGGCTTATAAATTAGTTCGTGTTTCAGCTCCGGATGGGCAGACCCCTATTGACTACCGTATGACTTTTGTCGGTCACCAAAAAGAAGCAAAGAAGTGCTTAGAGCAGATGTTAGCATGGAAACCAGAAAAAATCATTCTGGCTCACGGTCGCTGTTTTCTGGAAAATGGCACAGCAGAACTAAGAAGAGCATTTAGGTGGATTCGATAAAAAATCCAATCCTAGGAAATGAGAGGAGACATATATGCAGCATTCAGCTTGGCACGCTTTGATTAAGGAGCAGCTGCCGGAAGGTTATTTTGCAAAAATCAATCATTTTTTAGATGAAGTGTATGCTTCAGGAACCATTTACCCACCGCGGGAAAAGGTGTTTAACGCGATTCAGACGACAGATTTAGCGGATGTTAAGGTGGTTATTTTAGGGCAGGATCCCTACCACGGACCGAGACAGGCACAGGGCTTGAGTTTTTCGGTGCCTGATGACATTCCAGCTCCGCCTTCTTTGCAGAATATTCTCAAAGAACTGGCTGATGATATCGGAGTGAAAGAGTCGCATGATTTGACTTCCTGGGCTCAGCAGGGTGTTCTCTTGCTTAATGCTGGGCTGACAGTGCCTGCTGGTCAGGCAAATGCGCATGCCGGTTTAATCTGGGAGCCTTTTACGGATGCTATTATCAAGGTAGTTAATGAGAAGACTGATCCAGTCGTCTTTATCCTCTGGGGTTCTTACGCCCGCAAGAAAAAAGCCTTGATTAGCAATTCCCAACATTTGATAATCGAGTCAGCTCACCCAAGTCCGCTGTCCGCTTATCGTGGTTTCTTTGGTAGTAAACCTTTTTCTCGTACCAATGATTTTTTAGTGGCTAAAGGCTTGGAACCTATCGATTGGTTAGCTTAGGAGGTAGTATGGTTCAGTTAGCAACGATTTGTTATATTGATAATGGCCGGGAGTTTCTCATGCTGCACCGCAACAAAAAGCCCAACGATGTTCATGCTGGGAAGTGGATTGGTGTCGGTGGCAAACTAGAGCGAGGAGAAACCCCGCAGGAATGTGCTGCACGCGAGATTTTAGAGGAAACAGGTCTAAAGGCCAAGCCCGTTCTCAAAGGCATTATTACTTTTCCAGAGTTTACTCCTAATTTGGACTGGTATACCTATGTTTTTAAGGTGACCGAGTTTGAGGGGGAACTGATTGACTGCAATGAAGGGACTTTGGAATGGGTACCCTATGACCAGGTCTTATCTAAACCAACCTGGGAAGGCGATCATACCTTTGTTGAGTGGCTTTTAGAAGACAAGCCTTTCTTTTCTGCAAAGTTTGTTTATGACGGGGATAAGCTGTTGGATACGCAGGTGGACTTTTACGAATAAGGAGATAAGACGATGCTATTAATCAAAAACGGACGAGTTATGGATCCTAAGACTGGTTTTGACCAAATTACTGACCTCTTGGTTGAGGGGAAAAAGATTGTTAAAATCGGTCAAGATTTGCAGGCGAAAGATGCAAAAGTCATTGATGCCAGTGGTTTGGTTGTGGCTCCGGGTTTGGTGGATATACATGTGCATTTCCGGGAGCCGGGCCAGACTCATAAGGAAGATATTCATACGGGAGCCTTGGCAGCAGCAGCAGGTGGCTTTACGACAGTTGTTATGATGGCTAATACCAATCCGACCATCTCTACAGTTGAAACCCTGAAGGAAGTGCTGGAGTCAGCTAGTCGGGAAAATATCCATATCAAGTCGGTCGCGACGATTACAGAGAATTTTGATGGGCAGCATCTGACAGATTTCCAAGGTCTCTTGGCAGCAGGAGCGGTTGGTTTTTCTGATGACGGTATTCCGCTGACCAACGCTGGCATTGTCCGCCAGGCGCTCGTAGAAGCACGTAAAAATGACACCTTTATCAGCTTGCATGAGGAAGATCCCAATCTCAACGGCATACTTGGTTTCAATGAGCATATTGCCAAAGAGCATTTTCATATCTGCGGCGCGACAGGTGTGGCAGAATACAGCATGATTGCTCGCGATGTTATGATTGCTTATGATGCAAAGGCTCATGTGCATATCCAGCATTTGTCCAAGGCTGAGAGTGTAAAGGTTGTGGAATTCGCTCAGAAGCTAGGCGCTCAAGTCACTGCTGAAGCAGCACCTCAGCACTTTTCTAAGACAGAAGCTCTGCTATTGACTAAGGGTAGCAATGCTAAAATGAATCCGCCTCTGCGCTTAGAATCGGACCGGCTAGCAGTTATCGATGGGCTCAAATCTGGTGTCATTTCTGTCATTGCGACGGACCATGCTCCACATCATGCTGACGAGAAAAATGTTGAAGACATCACTAAAGCACCTTCTGGTATGACTGGTCTTGAGACTTCGCTTTCTCTGGGACTGACCTACCTAGTTGAGGCTGGCCATCTGAGCTTGATGGAACTTTTGGAGAAAATGACAATCAATCCAGCACGTTTGTATGGTTTTGATGTTGGCTTCATCGCTCAGGATGGTCCTGCAGATTTGATAATATTTGACCCGGAAGCCGATAGACTTGTGACTGACCACTTTGCCTCCAAGGCTGCCAATTCACCTTTTGTTGGTGAAAAGCTTAAAGGCCAAGTGAAGTTCACCATCTGTGATGGGGAAGTTGTTTTTGAAGGATAAACTATAGAAATCTGAGATAAATAAGATCTCAGATTTTTTGTTTAGATACGAACATAAATAGGTAAATAACAGAAAATAATTCACTTTTACTCCCTTTTTCGATATAATAAAACTAATAAAAAAGAAAAAGAGGACGGTTTATGCAAAAGAAAAAAATTCTTTTACCGCTTTTATTGCTTGCTCCAGCATTTCTAGCTCATCAGGCATACGCAGATGAACAAGTAGCTACTGAACCTAGTCAAGAAGTTGCAGCAGTAACTTCAGCTCAAGAGGGTAATGTCCCGGACGGAGCTATTGATACAAGTGCGCAGGGTAAAGAAAGCGCTTCCGGTCAACAAAATGATTTGCTTGAAGCGAATATTATCCATACAAATGACGTTCACGGACGTATTGTTGAAGAAAAAGGAGTTATTGGAGACGCTAAATTAGCAGCCGTTATTGAAGAGGAACGAAAAAACAATCCTTCAACTCTTGTAGTTGATGCGGGAGATGCCTTTCAAGGACTGCCAATTTCAAATAGCTCCAAAGGTGAAGAGCGTGCTAAACTACTCAATGAGATGGGCTACGATGCCATGGCCGTTGGGAACCATGAGTTTGATTTTGGCCTAGATGAAGCTAAGAAATATAAAGAAATTCTTAATTTTCCTCTTTTAAGTTCTAACACCTATGTAAATGGTGCTCGCTTATTTGAAGCGTCAACTATCGTAGATAAGGATAAGAATGTTGTGGGTGATGAGTTTGTGGTAATCGGTGTGACAACACCTGAAACTGCAACCAAAACTCATCCTAAGAATGTTCAAGGCGTAACTTTTAAAGATCCAATTTCAGAAGTTAATTCAGTTATTGATGAAGTAGAAGCTCGCGCTGCTGCCGAGGGGAAAACATACAAGAATTATGTGGTTTTGGCTCACTTAGGTGTTGATACGACTACTCCAGTAGAGTGGCGTGGATCTACTTTAGCTGAAGCTCTTTCAAATAATCCAAAGCTCAAAGGCAAACGTGTAACGGTTATTGACGGTCACTCTCATACAGTTCAATCTACAACCTATGGAGACAATGTTACTTATAACCAAACGGGAAGTTATTTGAATAACATTGGTAAAATTACTTATAAGGCTAATCAATTATTGGGAAATCCACAACAAATCTCTGCAGCTTCTACTAAAGATGTTGTACCAAATGCTAAAATAGCAGCTATGGTCAAGAAAATTAAGGAAGCTTATGATGCTGAAAATGCTAAAGTGGTCCGTGATAACAGTCCAGTTGAGCTAAACGGCCAGCGTGAAAATGTCCGGGTTCGCGAGACCAATCTTGGTAATGTGGTGGCGGACGCCCTTTACGAATACGGCCAAACTGGATTTAGCCATAAAACATATCTTGCTGTGACAAACAGTGGTGGTTTGCGTGAAACGATTGCCAAAGATAAGCCAATTACAAAAGGTGATGTGATCGCGGTTCTTCCTTTCGGAAACACCATTTCTCAAATCAAAGTAACAGGTCAAAACATTGCTGATATGTTTGCTAAATCTCTTGGATCAATCTTACAAGAAAAAAATGGCCAGCCTGTTTTAGATGAAAATGGACAACCTCTTCTTGAACCAAGCGGAGGCTTCCTACAGGTTTCAGGTGCTAAGGTTTATTACGATACAACCTTGCCTGCTGAAAAACGTATTTTGTATATTGAAATTAAAAACCCAGAAACCGGTAAGTATGAAAACTTAGATCCTGCTAAAGAATACTATTTGACAACAAATGATTTCTTAGCAGCCGGTGGTGATGGCTACACCATGTTGGGTGGTGCGCGAGAAGAAGGCCCTTCTATGGACGTTGCTTTTGCTGACTATCTAGCTAAAGCAGATTTAAGTGCATATTCGGTTATAAATCCAAATTCCCGTACGATTTCTATTTCTTCTAAAAAAGATAGCGATGGAGATGGAGTTTCTGATATTGAAGAAATCAAAAATGGAACTGATCCATCTGATCCAAAATCTTATCCTGGCAGAACAGATGTTCCAAATGGCCAGTCTAATCAGAATCAAAGTAGCCAAAACTATCAACCTCTTCCAATTACTCTTCAAATGGCAATGTAGTTCAACCGTCTCCTAAACCAGCAGGCACAGTAGACCCTGCAAAAGAAGAGAAGAAGGAAGAAGTTGTTACAAACAGTAAGCTTTTGACAGTTAATGTTGCTAAAACATTTACATCATCTAAGGCTAGACTTCCTGAAACTGGAACAAAAGAGTCACCAGCTTTACTAATTGTATCCTTGTTTACTGCTTTCTTGGGAATCCTTGGTTTCAAGAAGAGTCAAGAAGACTAAAAAATAAGCCCTAGGGCTTATTTTTTTGGTACTTGTTTAGTGATATTGATTCCCCAAGGGATAAGATTCTCCGATTTATTTTTAATTCTTTCCATGTTATCTCTATGTCGAATCAGAATAATTGATGCTAGAAGAATAATGATCAAAGTAAAAAGAAGATCGTAACTAGGAAGGATAATTCCTAATAAAGGAAATATAAGAACGGAAATAATCGCAAAGCCAGCTACAACAATGCTAGCCAAAGAAATCATACTTCCCAAGTAAAGCGTTACAATAAAAATAATAATCAGATAGGAAAAGAAGAGGGGAGAAAATCCAAGAACAACACCTGCACTTGTAGCAACGGCCTTGCCTCCCTTAAATTCAGCAAAGATAGGAAAGGTGTGGCCAAGAACAGCTATTAGACCAAAAATCATGGGTGATATACCATTGATATGGAGAAAAAGTGGAAGTAGGGTTGCAAGAGTTCCTTTTAGAAAGTCGATTGCAAAAGTAACAGTTCCAGCTGTCTTTCCTAAAATACGGAAAGTATTAGTTGTGCCGGTATTTCCACTACCGTATTCTCGTAAATTCTTTTTAAAGAAAATCTGTCCAATCCATAAACCTGTTGGAATTGAACCCAGTAAATATGCCAAAATTAGGCCCAAAATTGTATTTATCATAAATTTATTATATCACGAATTTTGCTTTGTATTTAACAATCTAGTAAATTATTTGTCTAATCCGATAAAAATGTTTATTTCAAGGCTTTTGTGACAAAAACTTTTGCAAAATTTTATAAAAACTTGTAAGATAGTAAGGATGAATAATGCAGGAGGTTCCTTGTGGCAAAGAAGGAAATCAATATTAATAATTATAATGATGATGCCATTCAAGTATTAGAAGGGTTGGATGCGGTACGTAAACGTCCAGGTATGTATATCGGATCCACTGACGGGACAGGACTCCATCATTTAGTGTGGGAAATCGTGGATAATGCGGTTGATGAGGCTTTATCAGGTTTTGGTGATCGGATTGATGTCACCATCAATAAAGATGGGAGCTTAACAGTATCTGACCATGGACGCGGGATGCCAGTTGGTATGCACGCTATGGGTATCCCTACTGTTGAGGTCATTTTTACAGTATTACATGCTGGTGGTAAGTTTGGTCAAGGTGGTTATAAAACTTCAGGAGGACTCCATGGTGTAGGTTCTTCGGTCGTTAATGCCCTATCTAGCTGGTTAGAAGTAGAAATTACCCGTGACGGTACAGTCTACAAGCAGCGCTTTGAAAATGGCGGAAAACCAGTCACTACGCTCAAGAAAATCGGTACTGCACCTAAGTCCAAGTCTGGAACCAAAGTGACCTTTATGCCGGACGATACGATTTTTTCAACGATTGATTTTAAGTATAACACTATTGCCGAGCGGCTTAAGGAATCTGCTTTCCTTCTTAAGAATGTTCGCTTGTCTTTGACCGATGAGCGGACTGGCGAAAAAGTAGAGTTCCATTATGAAAACGGGGTCGAAGACTTTGTCAGCTATCTCAATGAAGACAAGGAAACCCTGACTCCTGTCCTCTATTTCGAGGGCGAGGAGAGCGGCTTTCAAGTTCAGGTTGCCCTCCAGTACAACGACGGCTACGCCGATAATATCCTGTCCTTTGTCAATAACGTCCGCACCAAGGACGGAGGTACCCACGAGACGGGACTCAAGACCGCAATTACCAAGGCCATGAACGACTATGCCAGAAAGACTGGCCTGCTCAAGGAAAAGGACAAGAATTTGGAAGGCTCGGACTACCGCGAAGGTTTGGCCGCTGTTCTGTCCATTCTGGTCCCTGAGGCACACCTGCAGTTTGAAGGCCAGACCAAGGACAAGTTAGGTAGTCCCTTGGCTCGTCCTGCTGTGGACTCCATTGTCTCTGACAAGCTGACTTTCTTCCTCTTGGAAAACGGTGAGTTGGCATCAAACCTCATCCGCAAGGCTATCAAGGCTAGAGATGCCAGAGAAGCGGCCCGCAAGGCGCGTGACGAAAGCCGTAATGGCAAGAAAAATAAGAAAGACAAGGGCTTACTCTCTGGTAAGCTAACTCCGGCCCAATCTAAGAATCCAGCCAAGAACGAACTCTATCTGGTCGAGGGAGACTCTGCCGGTGGCTCTGCCAAGCAAGGACGTGACCGTAAGTTCCAAGCCATCCTTCCACTGCGCGGTAAGGTTATCAATACCGCTAAGGCTAAGATGGTCGATATTCTCAAGAACGAAGAAATCAACACCATGATCTACACGATCGGAGCTGGTGTTGGGTCGGACTTTACCCTTGAGGATGCCAACTATGACAAGATCATCATCATGACAGATGCGGATACTGACGGTGCCCATATTCAAACCTTGTTGCTGACCTTTTTCTATCGCTATATGCGTCCGCTGGTTGAAGCTGGCCGTGTCTATATTGCCCTTCCTCCTCTTTACAAAATGTCCAAGGGCAAGGGAAAGAGCGAAGTTGTCGAGTATGCCTGGACTGATGGCGAACTGGAAGACCTGCGTCGCAAGTTTGGCAAAGGTGCCATGCTTCAACGCTACAAGGGGTTAGGTGAAATGAATGCCGATCAACTCTGGGAGACCACTATGAACCCTGAAACTCGCACTCTCATCCGTGTCACCATCGAAGACCTTGCTCGCGCCGAACGCCGTGTCAATGTCCTCATGGGAGACAAGGTCGAACCACGCCGTAAGTGGATTGAGGATAATGTTAAGTTTACGCTTGAGGAGAGTGGGGAGATGGTGTTTTGAAAGGATGATAAAGAAAATATGGGCTATAATATTTATACAAATCAAGAGTTTAAAAAACTAGCTAATGATGGACAAATTAATATCATGGCTCTCTTTGGAAATGGTGTAGATATTCAGTTAATGGAATATCTTAAATCTCCGTACCGAACTTCTTATCAAAATTTTTATAATTATCTTTGTTATAAGAATTTTGATAAGGATAATATGATTTTTCAAAAAATGACTGAGGATAAGAAAGATAATGAAAAAGATCCTAATATCAAGCAAAACTGGAGTGACTTCGAGAATAGTTTAATTGAGATTTTTAATCAACCTAACTGGCAGAATATAGTAAAATTGACTAAAGATTTCACTCAATTTCAAATCGAGTTTTCAAATTTTTTAAATGAAATAATTACTCCTAATATGCTTGCTAGGTTAGGGAATGATAGCACAGAAAAAGGAATTGCTCTTAATTCTTTTACCCGTTTTTTAGGTGATTTAGATACGAGAAATTTCAATAAATTGGGTTTCCCTCGTAAAACCAAACATTATTCTTTATTTAACTGGGAAATTTTAAATTTCAACTATACTTCGATGTTAGATAATATTTTATTGCTTGATAAAGGACAATTTGATCCGCATCCCCATAAGTTTGCAGATAGGCAGATTAAGTTTTATCCAAATCCTGAAGATAGAGGTACGATTCTCTCGAAAGCTTTCAACCCCGAAACTAAAGAATGGGAGCCAGGTTATATACCTGAGGAATATTTAAATAAAGATACTAATTACTCCAGTTATTTGATGACCAATATCACTCATCCTCATGGTTTTCAAAATGTTCCAAAGTCAATGTTATTTGGTTTCGATAACGAAAATCAAATAACAAATGTTAATAATAGAGACAAAGCAAAGAATTTTTTAAAACCCTATTGGGCTCAGAATGATAAAAAATATAAATCATATTTCAATAATTCTGATTTGTTTATATTATATGGTTTATCACTCGGTGATAGTGACTTTTGGTGGTGGAATAATATTCTTAATTCACTTTTGGAGACAGATTCTGAATTGATTATTTATAATTACAATAGCAATAAAGAATCTGATAATGATACAATTAATCGTTTTATTGATGTAGCAACCTATAAGGAACTAGATGATGAAGAATTAGATAAGCTTCATAAGAAGATTGCTATAGTTCAGTATGATTCTGAAACAAAATTAAATGCGTTCAAATTGGATTATTTGGATTGAATTCATGAATTATTCTCCATATTAAAAAAACTCTCGCTAAATATTCTTACAAGATCGCTAGAGCTAAAGTAAAGGTATCAAATTTTCTGACGGAGTATTTAAAGTCAAATTCTGTTTATCAAAATTAGGCGAGTTTTTATTGAGAAAAAGACGAACGTTAGTTTTTCTATCAAGAAGTTTTAAATCAATATTTCTTTCTGAAAATCAGAAAAGGTAAAAAGGGAATTAATGTTAAAATAAATAAAAAAATTAGGAGATTATAAAAATGAAAAAAATCTATACACTGGCATTGCTTGTGTTTTCAGTATTTGTCCTAACTGCTTGCTCTTCGCAAGAAGCCTGGCTAAACGGTACATGGAAGAGTGAAAAAACAAAAAGCACCTATGTTTTTGAAGAAAAGCAAGGTAAATGGAATATTTTAAACGGTAAGGAAAAAATTGCTGAAAAAGGTGAAGTAAAAGATAAAAAAGGCGATCAATTCACTATTGTTGATGTCAATGGTAATCGTCATCAGATTAAAAAAGTTGACGAAAATACTATTGAATATCAACCTTTTACATCTGATGGCATTTCTGCAACTAATGGAGAAAGTTTTAAATTTAAAAAGGAAAAGTAGAGTTATTTTTAGATTTAGGTGAGCAGAGGAGTGATTAGATGACTATACTTGGAATGGTCGGTCTCATCTTTCGAGACATGCAGGAATCCGCTTTGCCAACTTTGATTCTATATAAAGAAGTTCCACTGAAAAGATAGGTATTCCCATGAAAACTGAAACCGAGATGTTTGATGTGATTTTGCAAACTGCAAAAGCGCTACAGGTCTACGCTGTCGCTATGTCTGGTTCGCGGACAAACCCAAATGCTACCAAGGATGAGTTCCAAGACTATGATGTGGTCTACATTGTGGAGGATTTGCATGCTCTGGTGGCCGACCTTGCTTGGTTGGAAAGGTTTGGCGAGCGCGTGATTGAGCAGCATGTTCTACTAGACCATCGTCGCCTCTATCTCATGCTCTTTGAAGATGGCAATCGGATAGATTTGACTCTTTGCCCCAAGGAGCATATCAAAGAGTGGGTGGATAGCGAAGCGGATTTCACGGTGCTGGATGACCCGCAGGGACTGTTTGCTCCTTACGCACCGACACCCAAGCGCTATTGGACGGCACCAGCCATCGCGACTGACTTTGACAAATCCTGTAATGAATTTTGGTGGGTGTCAGCCTATGTAGTCAAGGGCATTTATCGGAACCAGCTGGTTTATGCAACAGATCATCTGTATGGAATCTGCCAGCAAGAATTGCTCAAGCTTTTAGCTTGGCAAGTGGCAGCAGATAAAGGAACTGTCGATGTTGGCAAGAACTACAAGTACCTCTTTCAGTATTTGCCTGCTGAGAAAGAGAAGGAATTTACAGCCTTGCTTGACTTTTCTGACCAGAAAAAAATTACCAAGTCTCTCTTTGCTACCATGGACTTTTTCCACAAAGAAGCCCAAGCTTTCTCTCTCAAAACCGGCTTCCACTATGACAAAGAAACCGCTGAGAAGATGATTGAATATGCTGAGGCAAGACTCACCAATCACTGACTAAATAAAGAACGTAATTTAAAACATTAAACTACAGAAAGGATAGTTTGGTTACTTATAGTAACTGAACACGGGACTAATTTCCGTAAAATATCCTTTATTTTATAAAAAACTACTCTACATTCTTTGAAAGGAGTTGAACACGCCCTAAATACTGTGTGAAAAAGATAAATTCTCTTGTGAGCATCGCTCACTGCAATAATTTCCTATTTTCACTTTGTATTTTACGGGCTCTGTATCCTATATGAGTAATATTCAAAACATGTCCCTTGAGGACATCATGGGAGAGCGCTTTGGTCGCTACTCCAAGTACATCATTCAAGAGCGGGCCTTGCCAGACATTCGCGATGGCTTGAAGCCTGTTCAGCGCCGTATTCTTTATTCCATGAACAAGGACGGTAACACCTTTGACAAGGGCTACCGCAAGTCTGCCAAGTCTGTCGGGAATATTATGGGGAATTTCCACCCTCACGGTGACAGCTCCATCTACGATGCTATGGTCCGCATGTCTCAGGACTGGAAAAACCGTGAGATTCTTGTTGAGATGCACGGGAATAATGGTTCCATGGACGGTGATCCACCGGCGGCTATGCGTTATACTGAGGCGCGCCTGTCTGAGATGGCTGGCTATCTTTTGCAGGATATCGAGAAAGATACCGTTCCTTTTGCCTGGAACTTCGATGATACTGAGAAAGAGCCAACCGTTCTGCCGGCAGCCTTTCCTAATCTTTTGGTCAATGGAGCAACTGGGATTTCAGCTGGTTATGCGACGGATATTCCTCCTCATAATCTAGCCGAAGTTATTGACGCTGTCATCTATATGATTGACCATCCGTCTGCCAAGGTGGACAAACTCATGGAGTTTCTGCCTGGTCCAGACTTCCCGACAGGAGCTATTGTCCAAGGCCGTGATGAGATCAAGAAAGCCTATGAGACTGGTAAAGGTCGCGTCGTGGTGCGTTCCAGAACTGAGATTGAAAAGTTGAAGGGCGGTAAAGAGCAAATCGTCATCACCGAGATTCCTTACGAGATTAATAAAGCGGTCTTGGTCAAGAAGATTGACGATGTGCGGGTCAATAATAAGGTGGCTGGCATTGCTGAGGTGCGGGACGAATCCGACCGTGACGGTCTTCGCATTGCCATCGAGCTCAAGAAAGACGCTAATACTGAGCTGATTCTTAACTATCTTTTCAAGTACACTGATTTGCAAGTTAATTACAACTTCAACATGGTAGCGATCGACAATTTCACGCCTCGTTTGGTGGGGATTGTACCAATCTTGACCAGTTATATTGCCCACCGCAAGGAGATTATTCTGGCTCGAAGCCGTTTTGACAAGGCTAAGGCTGAGAAACGGCTCCATATCGTGGAAGGACTGATTCGGGTTATTTCCATTTTGGACGAGGTGATTGCCCTGATTCGTGCTTCTGAAAACAAAGCAGATGCCAAGGAAAATCTTAAGGTCAGCTATGATTTCACCGAGGAGCAGGCTGAGGCTATCGTCACTCTCCAACTCTACCGTTTGACCAATACAGACGTAGTGGTTCTGGAAGAGGAAGAAGCAGAGCTTCGCGAGAAGATTGCGATGCTGGCTGCTATTATCGGTGATGAGCGCACCATGTATAATCTCATGAAGCGAGAGCTCCGCGATGTCAAAAAGAAGTTTGGTAATCCGCGTCTCAGTGAGCTGCAGGATACAGCAAACGCTATCGAGATTGATACAGCTAGTCTCATTGTTGAGGAAGAAACCTATGTCAGCGTGACTCGTTCTGGTTATATCAAGCGAACCAGTCCGCGTTCCTTCTCAGCTTCGACCCTAGAGGAGATGGGCAAGCGTGATGATGACAGACTGATTTTTGTCAGTCCGGCCAAGACAACTCAGCATTTGCTTATTTTCACGAGTCTCGGAAATGTTATTTACCGGCCTGTTCATGAGCTGTCAGATATCCGCTGGAAAGAAATTGGAGAACACCTCAGCCAGACCATCAGTAACTTTGATACCAAGGAAGAAGTTATCTATACAGAATTACTGGACAGCTTTGAGGAAGGCACTTACTTTGCAGTGACTAAGTTAGGTCAAATCAAGCGAGTGGAGCGCAAGGAGTTCAGTCCTTGGCGGACCTACAAGTCTAAGTCGCTCAAGTTTGCCAAGCTGAAAAATGAAGATGACCAGGTTATTGCTCTGGCGCCGATTAAGCTGGATGATGTTATGCTCGTGACCAAGAATGGCTATGCCCTTCGTTTCAATATTGAGGAAGTACCTGTTATTGGTGCTAAGGCAGCTGGGGTTAAAGCCATCAACCTTAAGAAGGACGATGTTCTAGCGGCAGCCTTTATCGCCAACACAGACTCGCTTTACATCCTGACTCAGCGTGGTTCGCTCAAGCGTATGGCAGTCGCTGATATTCCTGTTACTAGTCGTGCAAATCGTGGTCTCCAAGTTCTGAGAGAGCTTAAGACCAAGCCACATCGTGTCTTTGTAGCTGGACCAGTCTATGGCGAAGCTGTGGACTTTGACCTCTTTACTACTGAAGCAGAATCCAGTGAGGAGCAAATTTTGCAGGTGCTTTCTAATAAAGGAACTGTCTATGATGTAAACCTTGCTGATCTTAGCCTATCTGAGCGCACCAGCAACGGCAGCTTTATCTCTGATACCATTTCAGACGAAGAAGTCTTCTCAGCTTATATTAAGTAATTATCAAACCAGTTCAAACGAGCTGGTTTTTTCAAACTAAAATTTAATAACGAAATTTTCTGAAAATTGAAAATAATGCTTGAAAATTTCTTAAAAAGGTGTAAAATAAGGAGTATCTAAAAAATGAAGTTTGGAAGTAGAGGAGTAAGATTATGACTGTAAATCTCGACTGGGAAAATCTAGGATTCTCATATATGAAATTGCCTTATCGCTTTTTAGCTTATTACCGCAACGGTCAGTGGGAGGAAGGCAAGCTGACAGAAGATGCGACCCTGCATATTTCTGAGTCTTCTCCAAGCCTTCACTATGGTCAGCAGGCTTTTGAAGGACTTAAGGCCTATCGAACCAAGGATGGCAGTGTCCAGCTCTTCCGTCCAGATGAGAATGCTAAGCGCCTGCAACGCACTTGCGATCGTCTCTTGATGCCACAAGTTTCAACTGAAATGTTTGTGGAAGCTTGTAAGGCTGTTGTCCGTGCAAATGAAGAATATGTACCTCCATATGGAACAGGAGGAACTCTCTACCTTCGTCCACTTTTGATTGGTATCGGAGATATCATCGGGGTAAAACCAGCAGAGGAGTATATTTTTACAATCTTTGCTATGCCAGTTGGAAACTACTTCAAGGGTGGTTTGGTTCCAACCAACTTCTTGATCCAAGACGAATATGACCGAGCGGCTCCACATGGTACAGGTGCCGCTAAGGTAGGTGGTAACTATGCAGCTAGTCTCCTACCAGGTAAGATGGCTAAGACTCGTAACTTTTCAGATGTCATCTACCTAGATCCATCAACTCATACTAAGATTGAAGAAGTCGGATCAGCGAACTTCTTTGGAATTACAGCAAATAATGAATTTGTAACACCGCTGAGTCCATCCATTCTACCGTCCATTACCAAATATTCCTTGCTTTACTTGGCAGAGCACCGCTTGGGCTTGACTCCGGTTGAAGGCGATGTTCCGATTAATGATTTGGATCGCTTTGTTGAAGCCGGAGCTTGTGGTACAGCAGCAGTTATCTCACCAATCGGAGGTATCCAACATGGTGATGATTTCCATGTATTCTATAGTGAGACAGAAGTCGGTCCAGTTACCCGCAAGCTGTATGATGAATTAACTGGTATCCAATTTGGTGATGTTGAAGCGCCAGAAGGTTGGATCTACAAAGTTGATTGATAGGAAGAGCCTAAAAGGCTCTTTTCTTCTTAATTACAAGAAATCACTTGCCAGGTTTTTGCTTTTTGTGTAAAATAGTATCTTGAAAGAGGTAAGAAATGAGTAAAAAAGATAAGAAAATTGAAATTCAAATTAATGATAGCCAGGTCAAAGTGGGAGCAGATTTATTTGATGGCTATTCACTCGTTATTGGTAAAAAAGTTATTGGTGAAATTGCAGAATTAGACGGTCAGTATGCTATAATCAAAAACGGAAATGCGGATGCTTTCTATAAAAAACTTGAAAAAGCTGTTGAAAATTTAATAGAAACCTATAATTTAGGTAAATAAGGTGTTGATTTTCCATTTTTTTCGTGTTATAATAGATGACGTTGATTGTATACGGAGAGATAGCGAAGAGGCTAAACGCGGCGGACTGTAAATCCGCTCCTTCGGGTTCGGGGGTTCGAATCCCTCTCTCTCCATTAGCGTTCATTTTGACGATGATAAAGTGACTATTGTCAGCGCTCTTTTTTGGGGTATAGCCAAGCGGTAAGGCAAGGGACTTTGACTCCCTCATGCGTTGGTTCGAATCCAGCTACCCCAGTTAAACTTGAGCCGGCGTGGCGGAATTGGCAGACGCGCTGGACTCAAAATCCAGTGTCCTCACGGACGTGCCGGTTCGACCCCGGCCGCCGGTATAGCTTAAGTTTACTGAAGAGGTAAGATTTTTGATCTTATCTTTTTTTGATATTTTTTAATTTTTTGTTCCTTTAAATTTCTTATTCTTTAAAAATTGTTTCGAGTTTCTAGCTCTTTTTTATTGTGTTTACTTTGTTGATTTTAAAGTAAATGATTTAGTTTGTATTAATTTTTTGATTCTAGTTTAACTTTTTATTTGATTCTTTTTTTAATTGTGTTATAATTAACCAGTGAAACATTAACCGGTTAAGTAAAAAGAGGAGGGAAATCATGTCACAGTTAGCTCATAAGATTGATTCTTTTTTAAATGAGATTATATTAAAGGCTGAGAACCAACATGAGATTTTAGTTGGTTCATGTACTAGTAATGTATCTTTAACGAATACGCAAGAACATATTTTGATGTTGTTAGCTGAAGAGATGTTGACCAACTCTGATTTAGCTAAAAAATTGAATGTAAGTCAGGCAGCTGTGACCAAGGCTGTTAAGTCATTAATAAATCAAGGGATGTTGGAGACTTTTAAAGATAAGAAGGATGCTAGAGTAACTTAGATCGGAAGAGCGTCGTGTAG
>ERZ506883.320-NODE-320-length-21841-cov-12.5183_pt1 | contig 21841 bp, 14 predicted proteins | sample MGYA00513177_ERZ506883 | MGnify/ENA metagenome assembly ERZ506883 | reverse complement strand
CCCTCGCCTTGAACTCCGGCGTGTGTCTCGTTCCTTTTGCCATGGTTCCATCATCTCCCATCGAGTTAGGGGAAATGCGGAACAAAAATCAGTTCATATCAGAAATCATATATTCCATTATGCATATATATTATGTTCGTCCATTGGCAATCGCCGCTATTGAATAGCGGCTCTCTCATCTTCATAAACACCGACTCTACTTATAGTCACGGCAGCAATCACTTGTTATCTTACGTCCATCTTTCTACTTTCTAAAGATTGCAAGTTACGGCAGGCACTGATAGAATTAATCAGCAAGAAGGGAAAGTGAACTTTGATAAAGTCAAGAATAAAACTCTACGGAATTATGGCCACCGCATTGTCAGCCACCCTTGTCCTGGCATGCTTTGCATCACCATCAACGGCTGTTGCTACAGATGCCGGCGGCTCAGTTAAAATGCTTCGTCTTTATAATCCGAATTCCGGAGAACACTTTTACACAAGCAATGAGAACGAAAAACGCAATCTAATCATTGCCGGCTGGAAATACGAAGGTGTTGGCTGGGTCGCTCCTGCTCATTCGAGCACGCCTGTATACCGCCTGTACAATCCGAACGCCGGGGACCACCACTACACGCTTAATGCGAATGAAAAGAACTCCCTCGTGCGAGCCGGATGGAGATACGAAGGCGTCGGCTGGTACTCGTCTGACACAAATAGAAACTACCCCCTGTACAGGGAATATAATCCCCATGCAAAGGCCGGCGCTCATAATTACACGTTGAATCGCAATGAGCATCAGAATCTTGTACGTGCAGGATGGCGCTCCGAAGGTATCGCCTGGTATGGCATTGGTCCAGCACAAGCAGCACCAAATCCTGACGCGCAAGCGGAAAATATTATGCGCTCAATCGCTAACACCTGTCGAAAGCGCAATGGTGCACAGCAACAACTCGCATGTGCGACAAACGCTCTATACAAATATGTTGAAAAGGCGACCTATACCATGAGCGGAACAGATTATGCGTATCCTCGAGGGTTTTTAGTGCTCGGCGTCTACTCTTGCGCGGGTACAGCCCGAGCTGGTGTAAGAACCGCTCAACTTATGGGATATCCGGCACAGCATATTAACGAAAACCAGTACACCCATCAGTGGGCAGAAGTACAGGCTGGAGGCAAAACCTGGCAGCTAGACCCAATGGTGAGCAGTTTGGCAGTCAAACAGCCCGGTTCTTATACGCAGCAAATATGGACATGCAACAACACAAGCTGCACAACCGATGGCAATATCTACCAGATGACATTCTGACCAAATAAAACTATCAATATAAAGAGTAAGTGGGGGAGCCAGTGCTACTGGCTCCCCCACTTATTTATTCACAACCAATGCCATCATTATCACGATCCAGCTTCGGACTATACCCTGGGTCGCCACGATAAATAGGAGCCCTACCAGCTTTTCTGACCGCGGCGCAGTTACTAAACGGCTGTTCAGAAGCATTGCCCCATGGCGCTCCATGACCGCCGCCAACGGCATACCATGAAATGCCCTCTGCTCTCCAACCAGCACGGGTAAGACTCACATCCTCATTATGATTCAGTGTGTAGTTGTGAGCACCGGACTTTGCATGCGGATTATATTCTCGATACAGAGGATAAGCGTGCGTCCCATCAGACGAGTACCAGCCGACGCCTTCGTATCTCCATCCGGCTCGCACGAGGGAGTTCTTTTCATTCGCATTAAGCGTGTAGTGGTGGTCCCCGGCGTTCGGATTGTACAGGCGGTATACAGGCGTGCTCGAATGAGCAGGAGCGACCCAGCCAACACCTTCCCATCGCCATCCACTTTGCCTCAACGAATTCCGTTCAGCCACAGAAGCAGTGTAGAAATGTTCTCCACTGTGCGCGTTATACAATCTGTACATTTCTCTGCTCGAAGACGTATCACTGGCTATAGCTTGTGATGCACACACTGGAATTGTCAGCAACACCGCCACGACTGCTGCGAATCTTTTCAAGAAACGATGGTTAATCATTTGCTCTTCCTCCTTTTCAATCCATACAATACTCCGCCACTAAACAAAAGGATTTACCGGTTTTGCAACACCCTATTCGCTAAATACAGGACAACAATCGGCAGAACATAATACATCTGTAACGCATATCGAAATGAAGCTACAGGAGAAAAACACAGCAATGAAATAAGCGTGTACCATAGCGGAAGACTGACAAACATAAACTTTTTGAGCAGCTTCTTGTATAGCGCCACAATACATCCAATAACAAAGCACCACAATGGCAGAGCACGGTTAAAGAACAACAACCTTGCAGAATCAGCTACAAATGGAATATTCGATTCCGTCATAACGTTGTATAATCGCGCCACCGCATTCTGCCTTTCAGACGTTTGAGAAGCAAATTGACCCACATATCGCATATCGCATTTATCCCCGCAAGGACGCTCTGTAAAATCCTTATGCATTGCGAAGTCGATTCCGATACCCAATGACTGCTCATCGGCAGTAAATTTCCAATACGGAGACATCAAATCGAGATATGCGCGAACATAGGGGCCGGGGTTTCTGATACCTGTCTCAAGCCACGCTTCTACAAATTCCTTATTAAGTTTGAGCCCCGCCTTCTCCGGATCAGCAGTATAACTTGAATAGGACTTCCCCCATTCGCTCATACTCCGATATGTTGAAAAAACCTTTTCTGCATTACTTGGAACAATGCGCCCCTCAGCAATAGTCCGCCCAATCTGTTGCGCGGGAACGGATAACATCTCTTGAGTAGGAGATTTCTTCGCATGAAGGATCGTTCCGAATAAAAAGCTTGTAGCTAATATAAGCACAATGACTGTTCCAAATAATTTAAGAATACGTTTGCGATTTCTCTTTAGAGCGAGAAACATAAATACAAACATAAATATAAAAATGAGAACAGCATTTTTACGCATCTCAAAAAGCAAGGGTAGTGCCCGAAGGTTTGCGCACTTAGGGTCGTGCCCGTCCATGGGACGATGATCAGTTCGCTTCCTGCAGGTTGTCATCGAGCCGGGACATGTCGAGGTAGCGGCGCGTGCTCCATTCGTTCGCGGTGACGTACCTGGTTCTGGCGCAGATGAGCATCAACGCGCTGTTGCCGTCCGGGAAACTGCCGACGACGCGCGTGCGACGCCGGATCTCCCGGTTCAGCCGTTCGATCATGTTGTTCGTGCGGATCCTCCTGCGGTGCTCCGTCGGGAATTCCGGCAAAAGGTAGGCGGTCGTCTCCCCGATGCCCTCGCGCAGGCAGCCGGCCGCCGCCTTGAGCTTCCTGGACTCCATCTCCGCGGCGACCGTCCCGGCCTTGGCGAGGGCGGATTCGCGGGACTCCATGGCGAATATCGCCTTCAGGGCCGCGGACGCCCAATCCCGGTGGTTGGGCGGCACCTTCGAGAGCACGTTGCGCATGAAGTGCACCATGCACCGCTGGTACTTCGCCCGGGGAAGCATCGAGTTCACCGTGGAGACGAGTCCCGCGCACCGGTCGCCGACCACGAGGCGCACGCCCTTCAAACCGCGTTCGATCATGCTTCGTATGAACTGCTCCCAGCTGGCAGCGTCCTCCCTCATGCCCTCCGTCACGCCGATGACCTCGCGGTGGCCCTCCGCGTTGACGCCGATGGCGACGAGGACGCTGACGTTCTCCACGCTTCCGCCCCAGGAGCGCTTGTGCCACACGCCGTCCATGAACACGTACGGGTATTCGGATTCCAATGGCCGGGTGCGCCATCGGTCGATGTCGTCATACACGCGCTTGAGCTTGTCGGAAAGGGTCTGGGATGGCATCCTGTCACCCCACAGCAGTTTGCTGATGTCGTCGACCTGACGGGTGCTCACTCCCGCCAGGCACATCTCCATCAACGCCTCCTCGACGCTGGACTCCCGCCTGCGGTAGCGTTCGATGACCGCGGATTCGAAGACCGCGCCCTTGAGTTTCGGCACCCTGAGCTCGAGCCTGCCCGCCTTTGCCGTGAGCGTGCGTTCGTAGTGGCCGGCCCTGTACGCCTTGCGCCCCTCCTTGCGTTCGTATCTGGCGGCCCCGGTGATCTCGTCGGCCTCGGCGTCGAGCATGGCGTTGAGGATCTGGGTCATCTTCTCGGTGACCAGCCGGTCGAGTTTGGTCTCGAACAGGTTCTGGTCGATCTGTATGATGTTGCTGTCGGGCATGGCTGCGCGTCCTGCTTTCCAATTGCGATTCTTTGTTTGGCGACTGAAAATCGTACACAGGACGCGGGCCATGCCCGCTTCAACATCTCAACGAAGAACAAAACCGAAAGTGCGCAGGAATTCGGACGTTATCCCCCACTGTATTTAATTAACTAGTCGCGTTTGAACAGGTCGCGGGTGTAGACCTTGTCCCGCACGTCGTCCAGGCACGGGTCGTAGCGGTTCGCCACGATCACGTCCGAGCGTCTCTTGAACTCGCCCAGGTCGTTCACCACCTCCGAGCCGAAGAACGTGGACCCGTCCTCCAGCGTCGGCTCGTACACGACCACCGTCGCGCCCTTGGCCTTCACGCGCTTCATCACGCCCTGGATCGACGACTGGCGAAAGTTGTCCGAGTTCGACTTCATGGTCAGTCGGTACACGCCCACCGTCACCGGCCTCTCGGAATCCCCACCGTACTCGCTGTTGCCCGCGTAGTCGTAGCCGCCGGCCATCTCCAGCACGCGCTCCGCGACGAAGTCCTTGCGCGTGCGGTTCGACTCCACGATCGCCTCGATCAGGTTCTCCGGCACATCCCGGTAGTTCGCCAGCAGCTGCTTCGTGTCCTTCGGCAGGCAGTAGCCGCCGTAGCCGAAGCTCGGGTTGTTGTAGTGCGTGCCGATGCGCGGGTCCAGGCACACGCCGTCGATGATCGCCCGCGCGTCCAGTCCCTTCGACTCCGCGTACGTGTCCAGCTCGTTGAAGTAGCTCACGCGCAGAGCCAGGTACGTGTTCGCGAACAGCTTGACCGCCTCGGCCTCGGTGAACCCCATGTACAGGGTCCTGACGTCCTCCTCGATGGCCCCCTCCTGCAGCAGCGCCGCGAACGTGCGCGCGGCCTCCGTCAGACGCGGGTCGTCCGGGTCGGTGCCCACGATGATGCGGCTCGGGTACAGGTTGTCGTACAGGGCCTTGCTCTCGCGCAGGAACTCCGGGCTGAAGATGATGTTCCCGGAACCGGTCCTCTCGCGGATCGACCTGGTGTAGCCGACCGGGATGGTGGACTTGATCACCATGATCGCGTCCGGGTTGACCCTCATGACCAGGTCGATCACGGACTCCACCGCGGACGTGTCGAAGAAGTTCCTCTTGCTGTCGTAGTTCGTGGGCGCCGCGATGATCACGATGTCCGCGTCCGCATACGCGCTCTCCCCGTCCAGCGTGGCGGTCAGATCCAGGTCCTTCTGCGCGAAGTACTTTTCGATGTACTCGTCCTGGATCGGGCTGATCCTCCTGTTGATCTTCTCGACCTTCTCCGGGACGATGTCCACCGCGTCCACGTGATGGTGCTGGCTCAGCAGCGTCGCAAGCGACAATCCCACGTAACCCGTGCCGGCAACGGCAATCCTCAACGAATCAAAATCTCTCATATGCACCCACAATCATTGGCTGTTGCAATTCCAAATACAGTATTTTATTCCAATAACGACCCAACTTTGAGTGAGTAACCAGTAAGAATCCAGACCTTATCCAAGCAGTGCAAACTACCTCACTATAGAAGCAAGAAAACTAAATCATCCCAAACGCATCACGCGGTGCGCTATCGGTAACAAATCGACAACAATGAAGTTCACCTTCACAGTAGCTGATGCTGTAAATTTTTCGCGCCTCTTGAACTGTCGCGACTTAATTCTTGTGCATTGTCGTCAACATTCATGCCAATGGCGAGCAGCGGCAGGAGTGGCCACAGGTAACGTTCCTGGAATCCGGGCAGAATGATGTGCCAACCACGTATGTCAAGCCCAGGCGTCCATGTGAGCGCAAGCGACAGAAAAATGAGCGCGAGTGACAAGGATGCTGCCGCACAAGCCGTGACGACAGTTCGTTTATCCGTATATCGTCTTGTGACGAACGCAGCAGCAATCGGAGGTAGCAGCCATGCGAACCATTCGCGCCAGACGACGACAAGCATGAGGAACAATATATTCGCGGCAAGCATCATGAGCGTGTGTAGCGGGTGAGCGAGTATCCATGTATGGTTCGCAGTCATGTCTACGCCCGGTGCGATCCAATACAGTTGATGCTCTGCAAACCATAGATGTGCGGGCACAGCCACGATAGAGAACAGACCGACTGCGGCGACCCGTTGCCGCCACGGCCAGACACGCACAGGAAGAGTCAGGTAAAGGAGCGCAAGTGTCGCATACACAGTCTTTAATCCGGGCAAAGGTATGGTTAGTGCAGCTATAAGCAATGTCTGGCCCCATCCGAACGTCCGTCCGGTACGACGCAATGCGAGAAATATGGCCACGTAGAGTGCACAGTAGGCGATGACATTCGCGTCGCCCATGCCCGCAGCCGCACAGAACACAGGTATGGGTGATGCCAGTACAGTTGCCATGATCCACATGCCTGCACCGGCCAACAGGACAGCGAGCGCGCCCACACCGATATAACAAACGAGTGTGAAGACGCGCGATGCCTGGAGCAACGTCCATGACGTCCAATTGGAATCGGACATAGCGATTTTCATGCCCACCGCCTGCGGCAGAAACACGATGGGCATGTACTGGTTGGCGTGCCCAGTGAAACGGGCCATGTGGGATGGCCGATCAAGCGCTTTCCGTTGTGCAGTCAATGCTGTATCGCCGCCGTTGTTATCCATCATGCGTATCACGTTCGTGAGAAGACCGCTCACAGTGTCGTTACGCAGGCCGTTGGGCTCTTTAAACAGATTGGAAGGGCCTTCGAGCATCTGCTCGTGTTTATCGCCCTGAACTGGGTTGAAGACTTGGCCGGACGCGACAGCCCACGCACCGCCAACGTGGAGTGGCGCGTCTGGCATGCTCAATGGACCGCACGCACCAAGCATCCACACGCCTTGAACGGTGGTGAATAGCAGGAACAGGATGACAGCTGGTATTCGTTGTAGAATCCTCATGATGTGTATCGGTCTAGGTAGATTTGTACGGACAGCGCTTGCATACGAATTTGGTTTACTCTGATTATAATCCGATAATTTTTTAGACCATCCAAGTTGGAACTCTTCATCCGCAAAAGACGTGCTCATTAGTGAAAGAAGACGTTCTAAACACTATGTCTAGTTCCTATAGTCCCCTGAAACAGCCCAGGGCATATTTCTTCTGGAAATATGCCCTGTAGACCTGCGCTATGCCACTACTTTTCTCGAATCCAGAAGTTACCAGAAGTCCGAGAAAGATTGGGATTATAGTATGGATCATTGTCCACTATCTTCGGATATTTATTGTGGAATTGCTTCGCTTCCCGTTCAAGACGCTCTCTCTTCTTCTGACTTTTCACATCATAGCCGCGCGTCACGGACTCATAATGATAGAGCTCAACCTCGTGGGCCCAGACATTGTCGCGATGCAGCTGGTCATGTACTCTGATGCACAAATCAACATCGTTATAGGCCACGGCGAGATCTTCATCAAAACCATGAACCGCTGCAAAATCTTCTGCCGTAATCATGCAGCAGGCGGCAGTGACGGCGTAATAATTCACATTTTCGATCAGTCGCCCAAAATAACCCAAATAGGTGCGGGGGAAACCGACTTGAATGTGTCCAGCTGCACCGCCGAGTCCAAGAACAATGCCGGCATGCTGAATCGTTTCCGTCGGATAGTACAGCTTCGCGCCAACTACGCCCACACGGTTGAGCTGCGCAAAAGAGACCATCCTCGTGATCCAAGAAGGACTGATGACTTCTGTATCGTCATTCAGAAACAGCAGGTATTTGCCTTTTGCTTTCTTTGCGGCAAGGTTATTAATCCGAGAGAAATTAAACGGGATATCGATCTCTTCCACATGGAAACGATCCCCTAGCTGCTCTTCGAATTGCCGGTACAAATCCCACATACGTGGATTTGTGCTTCCGTTATCGGCAATAAGGATCTCGTAATTCTGATAATCGGTATTCTTGATAATAGAATTCACGCATCGATCAATATTGTCGTACCCATTCTTGGTAGGAATGATGATTGACACCAGTTCCGGATGTTCAATCGCATAATGCACGCAATAGATGCCATTAGGTCCAGCCGAAACAACATCAGCGAGAATCTCCCGACGTTCCATGGCCGACTGAAGCGCCTTTAAACCGGCATCGGAAGCGTAGCTCTTGGCACCTCCACTAGATGCGGTGGATGTCTCAAGCGTGCGCCAATAGTACAAGACCTTCGGAATATGGTGAATACGTTCCGGAGTTGTTTTCTCTACAAAGCGCAGAACAAGATCATAATCCTGCGATCCTTCATAGCCAACGCGGAAACCACCAATCTCGTCCACTATAGATTTCCGATACACTCCAAAATGACTAATGTAATTGGTGCTCAGCAACAGATCAGGCGAGTAATCGGGCTTGAAATGCGGATCCGAACGGTGACCGTCCTCGTCTTCCTTGTCTTCATCACTATAGATCAAATCAAGTTTGGGATTATCATTCAGGGCCTTCACGACTTCGAACAAGGCCTGCGGCGCAAGCTCGTCGTCATTGTCCAGCAAGCCGACAAACTCTCCTGTAGCAATGTCCAATGCTGAGTTTGTCGCACGGGAAATATGTCCGTTTTTCTCACGAAACACAACTTTGATGCGAGAATCTTCCGCAGCGATGCGCTCCAGTGTCGGTTTCACTCGCACGTCGGTTGAACAATCATCGGCAAGACACAATTCCCAGTTACCGTAATACTGGTTTTTGATGGATTCGACGCATTTCAACAGCCACTTGGGATCGACGTTGTATACGGGGACCAGTAGCGAAATCAACGGCTTGTACGCCATCGCGGAGATTTGCTGCTGTACTTTTGCAACATCATATTGTTCTGTGCGCTTAATCAAACTCTGATATGCCATCTTCTGGTGATGCGGCGCCCAATATTTCTCGATCAACCGTTTAGCCGTACTGCGCGGATGACGAAGCAACGCAATTTTCCGCATGCCATTCATCATCGGAGAAATCACAGGAATAGATTTCACGTGCAATGGAACCATCTGCATATCAGTCGAGGTACTTAGCTGCAGAATCAGATGATCCGCATTAATTGCTTTGTGGCCTCCTTGAACACCAATCTCGACTTTAAAGCCGAGAACTGCCTCAGCAGGAACCGGGTTACTCGCATTAACATCAAAACGAACTACACGTTCCACATTACGCAAAGCAGCACACCTGTTAGGGGCAAGTGCAATTTTCACTTCCTCCTGCCCGTGGAAGTCAGCCGCCCATCCAATGACCATAATCTGACTGGCGTCGCGTGAAACAGTAATGGAATCAATGCTATATACGATTCCTTTCTGCTCATCGTCCTTTCCTGACGGGAAACAGATCGAGGCATACGGGTCCTGCAAACTGATGTTCATCTTCAGATAGGAGACAATGTCATCCTTCTGTATCTTTAAAGGATTGTGCTTAGTATCAACAAACATTGAATACGGCTGCCACAATGTGGCGCACGAATCCTGACGCATCGCACGCGCACAGAAATCGATACCACGAATGCCCGGTTTCAGATTATTATTAAAGCCACCAAGCGCTTCAAACTCCGTACGGGAGACAAGCATACAATCTTCCGTAACCGCAAACATATCGCGAGGCAATAGGTCACGGAAATAGTATCCAATGCCTTCGTCCCATTCTCCTCGCATCTCGAAGGGACTACCGCTCTTGAAGGCGCGCAGAGTGACACCAGCGTTCAGAACCCTCTGCGATGTGTCAAAGATTTTGCCGCCTACTATACCGACGCGGGAGTCATTGGCATAGTTGACCATTTCCCGCAGCCAAGCATTGTTCATCGGCTTCAACCCATCGAGGAACACAAGCTTGTCTTCCTTGCAGGCTTTGGCAATCTCGTTAAGCCTATCAGGCGTAGCCAGTATGAACCGGGCATTCGGATAGGAAGTCAGCTGCCTGAGCTTTTCCAGTTGTCCCGGCGTATATGATGTCGCAATTACCGCGACAGATGGCAGTTCAAAGGCATAGTCAATCTTATAGGTACCGAGGTTGTCGAGCATGCGCACGCTTCCAGAAATACCTCGCCGCGACAAAGCGGCTTCGATTGCTTTCTGACCTGCTTCATATGCGTACATCTTGCTTCGCGGATCGCCTGCAACCGAGCTCGCCAAAGTTCGCCAGTGATACAGCATTTGCGGGACATGACGGACGCACTGGGCCTTTTCGGTGGCGCGAAGTACGAAATCGTAATCCTGGCTCCCGTCATATTCGCTACGGAGCGGCCCGACTTTATCTAGTAATTTCTTGGAAACCACTACAAAATGCGTGATGTAATTATGCCCCAGCAACAGATGAGGAGAGAAATCCGGCTTGAAGAACGGATCAAATCTCACCCCATTTTCACTGATTTTATCTTCATCAGAATAAATAAAATCGGCATTGGGATCCTCGTTGAGTACCTTGACAACCTCGTACAAAGCCTGCGGCGCAAGTTCATCATCGTTATCCATAAAACCGATATAGTCACCTGAGGCAAGTTCAATCGCAGAATTCGTCGCCTTTGAAATTTGCCCGTTTTCTTCACGGAACACAACCTTAATTCGAGAATCCTGTTCAGCGAAAGACTCAAGCAGAGGCCTTACATGAGGGGAAGGCGAATGATCGTCGGCCAAGCACAGTTCCCAGTTGCTATACCACTGGTTCTGCATGGATTCAACACATTTGCGCAACCATTCCTCGTCAACGTTGTAGACCGGGGTAACCACGGAAATCAACGGCCGGCGTTGAAACTCCTTGATATGCTCTTGAGCTTCAGCCTTCGTCGTGCTCTCATGCTTCCTAATCCAGGACTCATAGCCATTCTGCTTTTTTACAGTGTGACGTTTGACCGCAGACAAAAAGGCATGCATGCCACGAGGGGTCCATAAACGCGAGGCATAATGCACAATACGTTGAGCTCTGTTGATCGCATGTTTCCGGGCGATCTTTGACTTCAATTCGTCAATATCGATTTTCATTGGAATTGAGCTTCCAGGAGTTTCAGCACGCAACTCAATCCGATGTATATCGTTAGGCACGATAAGTTTGAATCCTGCCTGCTCGCGGTCTCCCATACCGTAGATTGCAATCAGATCCACGCGAAGCCCACGTTCGACCTTCACGGATTCCGGAACCGCCGTAATCGAGAGGGCCTGCGCACGCATTTTGTCAACAGCCCAGCCAACAACCGCCGTCTTACGTTTGTCTCCATTGCCAAGTGTCTCTATCGTTTCAATCTCAACCTGATATGAACGATTATTAATTAACGACAACATACGTCTGTATCTCTACTTTCCAACCCCATGCATAAGGTGATAATCAATTCAACGTCACAGTCACGGCTCTTTGCGGATTCACAACAGACATGACCTCCGCAGCGATTCCCTTGATATGGAATCGACATGCATTCTCAGCAAGAACGGTGCGATCGGAATCGTTCTGCAATGCAATATTGATCCGGTAATCCCCAAACGCCAACACATTATTGACGGCAAAAACTACCACATGCTTACCGGTCTTAAAATTCTGATGCGCATCAGTCGAGAACGGCATCGACAGCACCGGCACATTCCTGCCATCATAAACGTCGATGTACAACTGCGTTGCGGGAATTTCCCTGTCGGTTTCCATCACAACTCTGATGTCGAAATCCTCGCCTTCAGCCAAGAATTTTTGAATCTCACCATCAATTTCGGTCGTCACAGACTCAATCTCAACAAGATTGCTCTTCTGTCGTTCCTGTTCCTGCGCCTGCAGGACTTCCTTAGGAGGAAGGAACGAGTCTGAATAGGCATCGGCAACCGCATCCGGGTCACCGATCAGTGCGATATGACCATCTTGGATCAACATGGCCCTATCGCAATAGCGCCGCACGTCCGCCATGGAATGTGTGACAAGAATGATGGTCTTCTTCTGGCGCTTCGCTTCGAAGAAATAATCCTGACATTTCTTTTGGAAAGCCTCATCGCCAACAGCGAGGACTTCGTCCAGGACCAAGATATCACCTTGGGATTTAATGGCGATGGAGAACGCCAAACGAACCTGCATGCCGCTGGAATAGTTCTTCAGCTTCTGCTCCATGAAATCGCCGATTTCGGCAAATGAGACAATGTCGTCGTACATCGAATCGATTTCTTCTGTGGAGAAACCTAACATGGCGCCATTCAGATAGACATTCTCACGTCCTGTCAACTCTGGATTAAAGCCAACGCCGAGCTCGATGAACGGTACCAATTTGCCATAGGTTTTTATCTCGCCATGGTCGGGAGTATAAATCTGCGAAATAAGTTTCAGCAGCGTCGATTTGCCGGAACCGTTCTTGCCGACGATACCGAAGAACTCCCCTTCATGCACATCAAAGCTGATGTCTTTGAGCACATGCTGGATACGATAGCCGCGGATACCACGCAGCCAATTAAAAATGGCATTCTTCAAACTGCCGGCACGTTCTGTTGGAAGTTTAAAGCTCTTTGCCACCTCTGAAACATGCAATGCAACGTTTGTGGACGGTTCTTTCATATTGTTTTTCCCCATAGCCATTCACACCAACTCCGCGAAATGCTTCGACTTAACCGTGAAATAATGCAAGCCGCCCATAAAAACCAGTACAGACAGCACAATTGGCCACAAAGCAATTATGTGATTGCTTTCCATCTGCCATACGGTAATATTTGCCGGATCAACAAATACATGTCGCGCATCTTGAACAATCTGGGCAACCGGATTCAGCAAAAGGTCGAGCTTGGCGACAATAGGCCCTAAAGCTCCGCCTCGATTTGAAATCATGCTAATCGGGTAGATGATCGGCGTCGCGTAAAATCCCGCCTGCATTACGACTTCCCAGATTGGATTCAAATCGCGCAGATTAACATATACTGCGCTCAGGAAAAATGCTATGCCTAATGCAAGAATATACAGCTCAAGCATCAGTGGAATAATCAATAAGCATGACCAAGTCAAATGCACGCCGTTCAGCAGCATGAAAATCACAACAACAACGAAGTTGAGGCCGAAGTTGATTAGCGCACTCATAGAGGAGGCAATCACCACAACATATTTGGAAAAATGTATTTTCCTCAGCAAATCACCATGCCCGACAATGGACATCATGCCGCCAGTAGTTGTTTCGTTGAAGAAATTCCACATGACAATGCCAAGCAACAAAGCCACGGCAAAGTGCGGAACATCATCGCCAAAACGCATGAATCGAACGAACACGAAATACATAATCGTGAAGAGCATCAATGGCTTAAGAATGGACCACAAATATCCAAGCACCGACTGCTGGTATCTCAGCTTGAAATCGGTGCTCACCATCGCTTTCAGCAGTATCTTGTTCTTCTTAGTGAATATTTCAGCGATTTTCAACAATTTCTCCTAAACAAACAGCCAATGCTCGTAATTTATATGTCAAACCACAGCGTCAGTTTTCTTCACGTGGTTTGACGATAATCTTGTTGTCGGCAACATCCTTGAGGTGCTTGCCATACGGGCTCTTGCCGTACTTCTCGGCCGCCATCATCAGCTGCTCACGGTCAATCCAACCGTTCTCGAATGCAATCTCCTCAGCTACCGCAATGGGCAAGCCCTGGGCACGCTGCACGGTTCGCACGAACTCCCCGGCTTCGAACAGGGAGTCCATCGTACCGGTGTCAAGCCATGCATACCCACGGCCGAGCGTCTGCACATTCAGCGAGCCATCTTCCAAGTACATCTTGTTAAGGTCAGTAATCTCCAGCTCACCGCGAGCACTCGGCTTGATCTGCTTGGCGAATTCGGTGACGCGTTCATCATAGAAATACAGGCCGGTCACAGCATAATTGGAGGCCGGATGCTCGGGCTTCTCCACAATGGAAATGGCCTTCTTGTTCTCATCGAACTCGACCACTCCATAACGCTCTGGGTCGTCTACATAATAGCCGAACACCGTTGCACCATGCTGCGTCGAAGCGGCCTTGCGCAATGTACGCCCAAGACCATTACCATAAAAGATGTTGTCGCCCAGCACCAATGCGCACGGCTCTCCGTCAATGAATTCCTCACCGAGCAGGAACGCCTGGGCCAAGCCATCCGGGCTGGGCTGCACCTTGTAGGAGAAGTTCACGCCGTACTGGCTTCCGTCTCCCAGCAGACGCTCGAAATTCGGCAGATCGTGCGGGGTACTGATGATCAGGATGTCTCGGATTCCCGCCATCATCAGCACGCTCAGCGGATAATAGATCATCGGCTTGTCGTACACCGGAAGCAGTTGCTTCGACGTCACCGTAGTCAACGGGTACAGACGGGTTCCCGAACCACCGGCAAGAATGATGCCCTTCATAACACGACCTGCTTTCTTTCCCTTGCGGTTTCTTCAAGCGCTATAAACGGTTCCAGCTTAGTAGCCACACTACCGATATGAAAAACCGCGCAGGCATGTCTGCGCGGTTTCATTGCATTCAGCCGACTAAGCTTATTCGCCGCCCAAGGTTTCCAGCTTGCGATTAATGCTCTTACGAGCAAGGAACAGCCCAGTAACCAGTAACACACCGGCACCAGCAATGATGCAAGAGACCTTTAATACCTTCGGCTCATATCGAAGCTCAACATGGTGTTTACCCGATGGCACATTGACAGCACGGAACAGATAATTGCCCTTGTACAAGTCCGTCTTCTTACCATCAACATAAGCCGTCCAATTACCATCGTTGTACTCGTTTATTAGCACATAGCGCTGGCGATTGGTATTTACATCAAAGCTGATGTTGCCGTTGCGCTGATTGTCAACATTGGAAATCCGCTCATTGCTTTCTAATGCAATCTTTCCACTATCTTTCGCCTTTGCTAGAGTAACGGACTCCTTGCTCAAATACAGACGGTTCTTGTCGAAAGATTTGCTCATGGCTTCCAGCACCTGCTTATCCGTATTCTTGACCTTCACCTCATCAATAAGTTCGACCTGCGGAGCATAGTCATCAAGCTGACGCACAGACATACCATCGGAACCTTCCCGAAGATTGTTATATCCGCAAACAAGTGCCAAATCACCAGTCTTCTTACCAGTGGAAAGCTTCGAGTCTCCAGGATACATATCTTTGCGATCCGTGAAGAGATCTATGCCTTTGCCATCTTTGGTCTTAGCCGATATTTCCAGTCGGAAAGACTTACCTTTAGACTGCTGCAACGGAGAAAACTCAAACACCGCTGAACCTTGCTCTGATCCTTTCAATTTCTGCGTTTGCGAAACAAGCAAATGCCCCTGTTTATCATACAAATTCAGTGTCAGTGTTCCCTTCCTGTTCTTATCATTATTAATGGGGAACGTAAGCGTGTTCAGACCACTATTGTCAGCAGTAAACTCCTGAATGAATTTGGTACCATTCCCTAGTACACGGGTATATCTCGTACGCGCAGAAAACGGCATATCCTGCCCAACATCAAGCGGATCACCCACTACATATTTAACGCCCATATACTTCAACAAATTTTCATTACTGACACGTCCAAAATACGGCCTAGTAGGGCTATGATCAAATGCCTGAGGATTAATAGATTCATAATAGCTTCGCACAGCCTTATCCGTAAATATGAAACCATGCCCGTTAACATCCCGGAGCCCATAATACATATTGCTTGCCGGGAAAAACGTCCAACTCCCCTTAGTCAGGATTTTCTCCTGATGCTTCGTGTTCTTCTGCAAATAACGCACTGTGTCAGTGGGAGTCGGAATGGTAGAAGCCGATTGCTGAATCCAAGGAAAATAATGCGACGCAAAATAGCCCATATCAAAGCAGACAGATAGAGACATAATGACTGCACACACTGACACAACGAACTTACGCGCGGTAAACAGTCGTATCACGACAATAAGAGCGAATGCAGCTGCGACACAACATGCGATAGCAACATGTGTAGTCCTATACAGCTGGGAGGACTCCCCCGCTTGGATTTCTCTTATCGCAGGAATCTCATAGCACAACATGGCCGCAAAACCGGCTAGACCAATGAATGTGGCGATTACGATTTGCTGTTTCTCTCGTGGCGAAAACTCCCTCTCGGTCACAAGGCCATCGATATTGGCCCCGACTAGGACCGATAATGCAAAGACCAGAAGAACCAGCACCCGAAACTTTAGCGAAGTGTTGATCATTGGCAGATGACGAAACACAACATCCAGTGCCGGAGTGAAGACAAGCAGGAATGTAACCACTGCAGTTGTCAGGAAGAAACCCACTCGTTTCTTGTCTCGGAAGCGCACGAAAACAAACGGTATAGAAAGCACGGATAATGCTCCGGCATATAGCGTTCCCTCAGTCATGTGTATTCCGGAACCAGTCGGGAGATAAGGGAAGAACAACGTTGAAAGGTTAGACCAAGGAAGCCTGCTTCCGGACATATGGGCGCGGGAGGATGCATAGCCGTTTGAGCCAACCGTGCTTAATAACGAACTCGTATAGGGGAAAGAAAGCAGCACCGCCAAAACCACAGCGACACTGAATCCGATGAAATAAGCCATCAAACGGTTGGGCTGTTTATGGCAATAGCGTATCCCGTAAAACAGCACGTATACGCCTACAAGATACAGGAAATAGGCAGCATACGTCGGCATACCAGCAACCAACATTAAAAAGATGACCACACCCGCACCAAGGAAGTACCCCACTTTAAGCTTGACCAAAGCTTTATCCATGAGCAAGAACAACAGTGGCGCATACATGGTGACTTCCGAATGCTGCCACCCGTTCCACATAATCATCACTGAACAAAAGCCATATGAAGCCCCTGAGATGAAAGCCCCACGCCAGCTATATCCAAGCTGCCGAACAAACAAAGTCATGCAAACGAATGCGACCGAGACTTTAATTATCGAAATAAAGCACTGCGCAACGCTCAGAGGAAGAACATAAAGGTAATTGAGCGGAGACAAATAGACATTAATCGATTGGGCACATCCAATGCTGAAATTGGATAGCCAACGTATAAACGCTAATGGATGAAACGTGCTCCACGCAATAGGCAGAATATTATCTGCTGGGTCCGTAAGAGACGGCCCATCAGTCGCTACGCCAGAGGAATCAAACGGCTCATATTGGTAATTGACATTGGTAAAAGAGAACTTCCATCCATGCAAGTATGCCCAGCCATAAGCGATAAACAGAATCAGCGTAAGTCCTGCGCCGCACCAAAGCAAACTACGGTAGCGAAGACGACGAGGCTGCTTCTTTTGCGCTAACGAGGAATCAACATCTTGAGACTCTTGTCGCTCTTGTGCCACAATCTCTCTGTTGGAAGTCATCATTCTCCGCCTATTCACAAGTAAGGGTATACCATTACAACATTCCACTATAAGGTATGTCTTCTCGCCTTTAATATCTGTATCTGCTCAGTACAAGCTAAAAAGAGGGGTCTGCGCCCTTGAATAAAATTCTCAACGCTAGCCAAGGATTGTATGTAGAGGACTATATGAGACTGTTTATTCAGATTCCGTGCCTGAATGAGGAGAAGACGCTCCCCATGGTGCTGGAGAATATGCCGACCCAGATTCCCGGTATTGATGACATTGAGCTGCTCATCATCGACGATGGGTGCTCCGACAAGACCGTGGAAGTCGCCCGTAAGCTCGGCGTCAAGCATTTCGTACACCATGCCAAGCCGATGGGCCTGGCTCGCGCATTCCGTGACGGTGTCGATTATGCGCTGAAGCACGGCGCGGATATCGTGGTCAACACCGATGGCGACAACCAGTACCCGAGTTCGGCCATCGGCGAACTTGTGCAGCCAATTGTTCGTCATGAGGCGGATATCGTGGTCGGCGACAGACAGACCGCCACCATCAAGGAGTTCAGCTGGTTCAAACGCAAAATGCAGCACTTCGGCTCCTGGGTGGTGAACAAGGCCGCCGGCACGCATATCCCGGATGCGGCCAGCGGATTCCGCGCGTATTCCAAGAACTCCCTGCTGAAGCTCAATATCGTCACCGAGTTCAGCTACTGCATGGAGACCATCATCCAGGCAGGCAACAAGCGCATCGCCATCGCCTCCTACGCCATCAAAACGAACCCGAAGACCCGTGAATCCCGCCTGTTCAGTAACATCTTCGAGCATATGGCCAAGTCTGGCGGCGCAATCATCCGCAGCTTCCTGATGTTCAAATCGAATGTCATCTTCAAATGGGCCGCAATCATCTTCGGTATTCTCGGTCTCGTTCCATTCGTGCGCTTCCTCGTGTTGGCTTGCATGGGCCATTCCGCAGGCCATGTGCAGTCCCTGCTGCTGGGTATCGCTCTGCTTATGATTGGCGTATTCTGTGTGGCGCTGCAAATCATCTCGGAAGTGCAGCGCATTCAGCGCAAACTGGTGGAAGATCAGCTTGAACGCACAAAGGAGCTGCTGTATTCCACTGATTACCAGAAGATTTGGGCTAATCAGAACGAGTACGGTGAGTTTCCGCCGGCACAGGATCTGCACTAAGCAATCTTCGAAGGAAGAGACTGGTTTATTATGTCCAGAGTTCTGGCTTTTGGTACCTACAATGTTCGCAAGCACCCACGTGTCGGCATTCTAATCGATGGCTTGCAGAAGAACGGCTGTGAAGTCGTGGAAATCAACAACCCGCTCATGCTTTCCACCGCAGAACGAGTGGAGATTCTGAAGAAGCCATGGAAAGTGTTTGGGTTCGGGCTCAAGCTACTCGGGCTATGGCACAGCATCGCGAAGCAAGCACGCGCATGGGTGAGAGCCAACGGCAAACCAGATGCCGTATTAGTGGGTTACATGGGGCATTTCGACGTACTGCTTGCCCATCACGTGTTCAAAGGGGTGCCGATTATTCTCGACCACCTCATCTTCGCCGGGGATACCGCGAAGGATCGAGGTGCGCAGGGGCTAAAAGTCAAGCTGCTCAAGCTTCTCGACCGCATGGCCATCAACGCTGCCTCACTGGTGGTACTTGACACTAAGGAACATCAGGAGATGCTGAAGCCCGGAGATACCAGTATGGTGGTTCCAGTCGGCGCACCGGATGAATGGTATACAGCTGACAGTCAAGCAGGCGAACGCTCAACAGATATCGTGTTCTATGGACTGTACACGCCCTTGCAAGGCGTGCCAGTCATTGCACAAGCTGCCCAGATTCTTGCAGATCGTGGCATTACGCCTCAATTCACATTGATTGGCAAAGGTCAGGATTACAACGAAGTTCGTTCCATTAGCAAAGGCCTAGACAATATCACTTTCCGCGAATGGGTCGAGCCGGAGGCTCTAGCATCCGTGATTGCTTCCCATGCAATTTCGCTGGGCATCTTCTCTACCACGCCTAAAGGCCTACACGTTGTGCCCAACAAGGTGTATCAGTCTATGGCTGCAGGCTGTGCCGTCATCACCAGTGACACCGCTCCGCAGCGACGCGTACTAGACGATGGTGTGGTATTCGTGCGTCCGGGTGATCCGCAGGCGCTTGCCGACGCCATCGAATCACTGGTTTCCGACGCGGAATACCTGACATGCAAACAGCATGATGCCCGAACCGTGGCCCAACGGTTCACCAGTGATGTAATCACACGCGACCTCGCCCAGTGGATTAGCAACAACAAGTAGTACCAAGGTGTTATGAACAAGCTGAAAAAGATCATTAACTCGCCTATCATCCGATGGTTCTTTCTGGCGGTCGCGCTTGCGGGATTGCTCTGGGTGATTGTTACGAACTGGGGACCGCTGACCAAGGCGCTGGTGGCCCTTCCTTGGCAGATCGCCGTAGCGAGTTTCGTGCTAGCCATTGTCTACGTGTTCTTCACCATGTGGTCTTGGCGCGTGATTCTGGCCGACCTGGGATCCACGTTGAATTGGAACACATCCACCCAGCTGTTCGGCATAAGCCAAATCGGCAAGTATATTCCCGGCGGCGTGTGGAACATCGTGGCTGCGGCGGAGATCGGCCGCGATCACGAGATTCCGGCACGGCGCTCGGTGACGGCCATGACCGTGGCCGTACTGATCTCCCTGCTGTCCGGTGCCGGCATCGGTGTAATCACCGTACTGAGCACGTCGGTATCCATTCAGGTACCGACGTGGCTCATCGTACTCCTGTTGATTATTCTGGTCGCTTTGCTGATGCCGCCGGTACTGAACCGTCTTATTGGCTTCGGTTTCAAGCTGTTGAAACGTCCTGCCCCAGAACGCCAGATGACTTTTAAAGGCCTGGGATTGGCTACGTTGCTCGCCGTTATCGCATGGATCATCGCAGGCGTGCAGATCTGGCTACTCGCTTGCGGTTTCGGCATGCAGCCGTCGGCATCCGGCATGGCGCTGTCTATCGGCGCATACGCTCTAGCATGGGTCGCCGGTTTTCTGGTCGTATTTGTACCTGCCGGCACCGGCGTGAGGGAAAGCGTGCTTGGACTCTTCTTCGCCAGCGCGCTGACCTCCGGCGGAGTTCTTGCTGTCGTGCTCGTCAGCCGAATCGCCATGACCTTCGCGGATCTGCTGTTCGCTGCGATAGGTGCACTACTGAAGACTAAAAACAAATAGGAATCACCATCATTTCAGTTGCCTGCCGACAAAGCCTAAATGCTCAGTTATATTAATGAGAACTTCGCCAGATCACACCAACGATGAAATTCTCCGCGCATTTTAACCACGTAAATTTCGTTGTACACTCCGGAAACTCGCGCATTTATCTATTGTCATGTGCATCTAATAAATAGTCTGAATGGATAAGCAATATTGTTATCCATTCGTAGAGGGAAACTACGAATGCTTTCTCGGAAGTGACGGTCACGCAACCCCTTAAATTCCATGGCATGCGTACAGTGCTGTACTATCTAACCTAAGTTGTACCCTTTAACAAAGGCAGGTAGTGCCCGAAAAGTTGCGCACTTTGGATCATGGCCGTCCATGGAGCGATGATCAGTTCGCTTCCACGAGGTTGTCATCGAACCGGGACATGTCGAGGTAGCGGCGGGTCGACCATTCGTTCGCGGTGACGTACCGGATGCGCGCGCAGACGAGCATGAGCGCGCTGTTCCCGTCGGGGAAGCCGCCCACGACGCGCGTGCGCCGGCGGATCTCCCTGTTCAACCGCTCGATCATGTTGTTCGTGCGGATGCGCCTGCGGTGCCCGTCCGGGAACTCGTCCAGCAGGTAGGTCGTCGTCTCGCCGACGCCCTCCCGCAGGCAGTTGGCGGCGGCCCTCAGCCTCCTAGACCTCATCTCCGCGGCGACTTGTTCGGCTTTGTCCAGCGCGGATTCCCGGCTTTCCATGGCGAATACCGCCTTCAGGGCGGCGGACGCCCATTCCCTGTGGATCGGCGGGACCTTGGAGAGCACGTTGCGCATGAAATGCACCATGCAGCGTTGGTACTTCGCCTTGGGCAGCATCGAGCCGACCGTGGCCACCAGTCCGGCGCACCGGTCGCCGACCACGAGCCTGACGCCCTTCAGGCCGCGTTCGATCATGCCTCTGAAGAACTGCTCCCAGCTGGCCGAGTCCTCCCTCATGCCCTCCGTGACGCCGATGACCTCGCGATGCCCCTCCGCGTTGATTCCGATGGCGACCAGGACGCTCACGTTCTCCACGCGCCCGCCCCATGAGCGCTTGTGCCACACGCCGTCCACGAACACGTACGGGTATTCGGATTCCAACGGCCTCGTGCGCCACTGGTCGATCTCCCCGTAGATCCTTTTGAGC
>ERZ506883.286-NODE-286-length-23310-cov-21.0197_pt1 | contig 23310 bp, 16 predicted proteins | sample MGYA00513177_ERZ506883 | MGnify/ENA metagenome assembly ERZ506883 | reverse complement strand
TCGACCCGACCGACGATGTGCCGGAAGGCTACACCGAGGACCAGCGTGACGTGCCGGGCGGCTTCACCGCCGAGCCGGACATCATGGATACCTGGGCCACTTCCTCCCTCACTCCGCAGATCGTGACCCGTTGGGAGGAGCCGGGCGAAGAGAACCAGGCCATTTTCAACGCCACGTTCCCGATGGATCTGCGTCCGCAGGGTCAGGACATCATTCGTACCTGGCTGTTCTCCACCATGGACCGCGCGCACTTGGAGAACAAGTGCCTGCCGTGGTCCAACACCACGCTGTCGGGCTGGATCCTCGATCCGGACCACAAGAAGATGTCGAAGTCCAAGGGCAACGTGGTCGTGCCGGACAAGCCGATCAAGCAGTTCGGCGCCGACGCGGTGCGTTACTGGGCCGCGGCCGCACGTCTGGGCCTGGACGCCACGTACGACGAAGGCCAGATGAAGATCGGCCGTCGTCTTGCCATCAAGCTGCTCAACGCCACCAAGTTCGCGCTGGCCATCGGCCGTGAGGACGAGAACCATCACGTGGGCGCTCCGGCAGTCGCCGCATGGAACCCGGCCGACGTGACCGAGCCGATCGACCGTTCCGCGATGTCCAAGATGGCCGCCGTGGTCCGCGAAGCCACCGACGATCTCAACAACTACGAGCATTCCAAGGCTCTGGAAGTCATCGAGAACTACTTCTGGCAGTTCTGCGACGACTACATCGAGCTGGTCAAGAACCGCGCCTACGGCACCGCCGATTCCACCGGCAACGTGCCGAGCGAGGCCGCGGTGAAGTCCGCACGCACCACGCTGGGCCTGGGTCTTGATGCGTTCGCGCGCCTGCTGGCCCCGTACCTGCCGTATGCCACCGAAGAAGTGTGGAGCTGGATGCATGAGGGCGAAGGCTCCGTGCACCGCGCAGCATGGCCTGTGGCCGACGTGTACGCGGCCGCCGCCGGCGACGCATCCGCCGATCTGCTTGCTCATGCCGGTGAGGCTCTGGCCGCGCTGCGTGGCATCAAGTCGAAGGCCAAGGTTTCGATGAAGACCCCGATCTTGTCTGTGACGCTTGCCGTTGCCGACGATGTGCGCGGGTCCATCGAGGCCGCGCTGGGCGATATCGCCGAAGCTGGTCGCGTGACCGGACCGATCGCCTTCACCGCACCGGCTGCCGCCGAGGGTGAGGACGAGGCCGCCGATGTGACGGTCGCCGAAAGCGAGCTAGGCGAACCGCCGGCCAAGAAACCGAAGAAGTGAGTCTCTGAGGTGAGCCGCCAGCGGCTTTTGTAGCGCAGCCGCTCACTTCACCCACATACGAGGGGCCTTTCCTTTGCATGAAGGAGAGGCCCCTCGTATATCCCGTCACTGTCTGCAACTAACCGTGCCCCCTTTTGCTCATATTCAGTCAAAATCGCGGGAAAAATGCTTTCGTGAGCGAAAAGGGGTATAAATCGCAGGCAAAACGGTCGAAATCATATCCCCTTTTGCTCACGTCCGTGCAGAATCGCCCTAAATCGCAAGACGTGCGCGCATAGAACCGTCCTTATCCCGTTCTCGGCTGTTCTCAGCGTACATTCCTGCCCCTGCGCACAAACCCGTACGCGAAAAATGGTTTTTATGGGCGTAATCTCAACGAAGGCACAAGCGGAGGCGGAAATCGCAATCAAAAACCCCGAAACGTACCACGTAAGCGACGGAGCACTATCGGATTTAGCGCATCGCACAAACCGCGTGCTCTACAGCACCGGAACGGACAGGAGGTACTGCGGGCCAGCGGACGAATTTCCGGAACCGTTCCCACCCAATCCAGCCTGCAGCGCATCGTCGAAAACTTCCGCAGCGGCGGCCAATTCGACCGTCTCGTCAATCAAATCGCCATTATCCGGCGTGAAACCGGTTTTCGCCAAGCCATAGCCGGTAATTGGTAGCGAGCTGGCGGACGAATCCGCCGAACCGTCGGACGAATCGCCACCGCTGTTCTTCGAAGAGCCGTCCACTCCCCCGACTTTCGCCACATTCTTCGACGTGGTGTCCGCTGCGGCGCCGAACGACGGACGTAGTCCGCCCGCGTAGCTCATCACATCATCCATGCTGATGGCGTTCTTGTCATCGACCAAGCTGGTCGAATCGGCGGTGTTGTTCTTCGCCTGCGCGCGTTCGGCCTTGCGTTGCGCACGGGACCGCCGTTTCTCGGCTTTCGCGCACAACGATTGGCTGGCGGAGGCGGAACGCAACGTGTCCAGCACAGAAGCGTCATCGGCAGCGCCCGATTCGGACGTGTCGTCATCCGAATCCAGCTGGTCGGCGAATCGCAGCACGATCTGGTGGAATGCGCTGGCCTGTCCGGTGTGCTCGCTGGCGTCCGCCAACGCGGTCATCGCCGCGGACACCTTGTCGGACGCGGTTTTGAGCTTCTCATTGTCTTTGATGCCGACACGCACGTCGGCGATCGCCTGGGTTTCGTAGCTGCCAGCCGTGCCTGCGGTGGCGCCCAGTTCCTTAAGCCGAGCCGTGTATGCGTCGGTGAAATCCATCGAATACGGGATCATGGCCGCGGACAGCTGCGATTGGCCGGCACTGTAGTCTTTGGAGCCGCGCTGTTGTTCCTCGCCGGCGCGCTTGGTGAGCTCGTTCACCAAGCCGGATGTGCCACGCTGTTCGATGGTGCGAATCACCTCGTCGACGGCGTCGGCCGCGCCGATATGCCGGTATGCGGCGCTCACGTCGTTGACGGCGTTGGCCAGGTCTGCCACGGATTTAGCTACGGAGGTATCGCCGTTCAGTTCGGACGCGGTGCCGAGAATGGCGGGAAGCTGTGTGGCGTTGCCGATCGAACCAGACAGATGCGTGGTGTATGAGCCCACGTACGCGTCGATGTAGCCGTCGAACGCCTGATCGTGCGCTTTGGAACGTACGGCGATGGTCTGTTTGGCAAGCGCTTTCTCGTTGTCTCTGAGCTGTTCCAGTTGGGCGATGAGCTTGCGGTTGCGTTGCGAGCCGACGTTGGTCAGACCGTCCACCAAGGTGGTTGCGCGCTTGGTCAGGTCAGGCAGTGATTGCCGAACGTTGCCTTCCACCGCGGCGATGGACAGTGAGCTCATGGTGAAGTGCTTCGCCGTCACGTAGGCGTTGAAGGTCAGGTCCTCGCCCGGTTTGCCGACCGCAGCCACCAGGGTCGAGGTGTTGTCGGATGAGACGAGCACGCCGTCATCGGCGGTCACGTCACTGCCGACGCGTCCGGGAATGGTGAAGGCGACGATTGGCGTCAGATTGGCGGTCACGTCGGGTTTCGTGGCATGCAGGGCGATGCGTATGCCGATCATGCCGGAAGCGCCGGAAACGTCGGAAACGCTTACGTCGGGCCCGTTGAGGGTGAAGGAGGCGGATATTTTCCACGGCAATGCGACAACGCCTTTGGGAACGCGTTTCGACGTGGAGGATCCGCTGTTGGTCAGGAAAAGGCGGCCTGGTTTGTCGATGGAGGTGTAGGCGCTCATCACGTCATCATGCGATGCATCGGCCGCGTACTGCCCATTCTGCTGCAAGGCCGATATCGCGTCGTTCACGCCGACTGCCGCGACGGGAGCGGCGGTGATGACGGCGACCGCGATCGCCGCGGCAAGCGGGCGTCGGGCACCGGATGGACGGTTCGCGGTGGCGTGGCGCATGCCGGACCTCTCAATCGCAATCGAAACAACTTTCCAAGGCATTTAATGTAGTGCCCGGCATGCCCGTCGGCAATGGACGTTCGCGCGGGGCGCGCGGAAAACGGACGGCTCAGGCGAAAACGTCGAGTACGCCCGGGTCTCCCCCGTTTTCGGCGATGCGCTTGTGGCGGCGCTTGGCCTCGATCACCACGAATTCGCGGTACATTTCGGCGATTTCCGGATCCAGTCCGGCTTCGTCGGCAATGCGATGCAGACGCTCGATCTGGGCATGTTCACGCTGGTAATCGGCCGGCGCGAAGCCCGCACGCGCCTTGAGCACACCCACCTGCGACGTGTATTTGAACCGTTCCGCCAGCAGCGAGACGATGGCGGTGTCGACGTTGTCTATCGATTGGCGCAGCGAGGCGATTTTAGCCACCATATCGGCCACTTCGGGGTTGTTCTGCGCGGTGCGCGCGTCGATGATGGTTTCGGATTCGGTTTCTTCTTCTGGCCGAAGCCAGTCATGTTCGCTGTCGCTCATGGGTATAAGCCTACCGCGCACCCTACCGCGGCATCTGCCGAACAGCGGTCACTTCGCGAAGTAACGCTGCAGCACGATGGTGGTTTCGGTGCTGACCGACACCGTGCGATGGATGAGGTTCAACAGCTCTTCGAGCTTGCTGGGCGATTCGACGCGAACGGTGAGCATGAAGCTGGGCGAACCAGCGACGGAATCGCAGGACATGATGCCGTCGATGTTTTTGAGCTTGTCTGGAATCTCGGCTTCCTGGGAGTAATCGATGGGCGTGACCGCGATGTAGGCGTTCACCGCAAGGCCGCGGCGCTCGTCGTCGATAACCGCCTTGTAGCCGCGGATCACGCCGCGACGCTCAAGCTTCTGCACGCGCGACTGCACGGCGGACACGGACAGGCCTGTCGCCTCGGAAAGGTGGGACAGCGTGGCTCGGCCATCCTTTTCAAGCATGTCGAGGATTACGCCATCGGTCGCGTCGAGCTGGCTCGCAACCGTACGTGCGTCTACCGGACCATTGTCACTGTTGGCCATTCATACCCCTTTTCCAACAATCCACTGCACCGGCCGCAATCGACCGTCCCCACTGCAGTTCCATGTTCTTTTTCTTCCTTACCATACCCACTACCGCGCACATACCGTCGCGGAATCGCCGCAGTTTATCCGGACGGCGCAACGCTGTCATGAAATATCTTTGTTTTATTTAGCTCATACCCCCATATCGACCATATATTTTTCCCATTTATCTTTTCTCGTCGTATTTTTACCTATTTTTTAATTGACAACGTTGTCCAAAAAGTGGCCAATTTCACGAAATTCGTCGAAACGTACGCATAGGAAAGGGGCTACACGGCGATTGCCATGCAGCCCCTCAAACCTTCAGATTCGCTTGCAGCCGACGACTCAGTTGCCGTTGGTGGCGTTGCCGCTCTGCTGGATGAGCGACGCCATGAAATCGCGGTTGGTCGCTGTCTTCTTCAGGCGTGGCACGAGCGTCTGGTAGGCCTGTTCCGGCTCGAGGCCGCCCAGCAGGCGACGCAGACGGTAGATGATCGGCAGTTCCTGCGGATCGGTGATGAGCTCCTCGCGGCGGGTGCCGGAGGCGTTCACGTCGATGGCCGGGAACAGGCGCTTGTCGGCGAGCTCACGGCTCAGGCGCAGTTCCATGTTGCCGGTGCCCTTGAATTCCTCGAAGATCACCTCGTCCATCTTGGAACCGGTTTCCACCAGCGCGGAGGAGATGATGGTCAGGGAGCCGCCGTTTTCGATGTTGCGGGCGGCGCCGAAGAACTTCTTCGGCGGGTACAGCGCCTGCGCGTCCACACCACCGGACAGGATGCGGCCGGAGGCCGGCGCGGCGATGTTGTAGGCGCGGGCCAGACGGGTCATGGAGTCGAGCAGCACCACCACGTCCTGGCCGAGCTCCACGAGACGCTTGGCGCGTTCGATGGCCAGTTCGGCGACGGTGGTGTGGTCGGAGGCCGGACGGTCGAAGGTGGAGGAGATGACCTCGCCCTGCACCGTGCGTTCCATGTCGGTGACTTCCTCCGGACGTTCGTCCACGAGGACGACCATCAGGTGGACTTCCGGATTGTTGGTGGCGATCGCGTTGGCGATGTTCTGCAGGGTGATGGTCTTGCCGGCCTTCGGCGGGGACACGATCAGGCCACGCTGGCCCTTGCCGATCGGCGCCACGATGTCGATGAGGCGGCCGGTGAGCTTGTTCGGCGTGGTCTCCTGCTTCAGGCGTTCCTGCGGATACAGCGGGGTGAGCTTGCTGAACTGCGGACGATGCTGCGCTTCCTCGACGCTCATGCCGTTGATGGAGTCGATGGACTGCAGCGGCACGAACTTCTGACGCTGGTTGCGACGTTCGCCTTCACGCGGGGCGCGGATGGAGCCGTGCACGGCGTCGCCCTTGCGCAGGCCGTACTTCTTGACCTGGCCCATGGAGACATACACGTCGTTCGGTCCCGGCAGGTAGCCGGACGTACGCACGAACGCGTAGGAGTCGAGCACGTCGACGATGCCGGCGACCGGCACGAGGTCTTCCTTCGGCTCGTCGCGATGCTGGTCGCGGTCGGCGCGATCCATACGATCGTTGCGCTGGTCGCGGTCGGCGTTGCGGTCCATGCGGTCGGCGCGATCGTTACGGTCGTTGCGATCATTGCGATCGCCCCTGCCGCGACGCTCGTCACGCTCGTCGTAATCGCGGTCACGGCCACGCATACGGCGGCCACGGCGATCGTTGCGTCCACGGCTGTGACGGTATTCGTTGTCTTCGGTCTCGTCGCGACGCTTATCATCGTCGGCGTCTTCCTGCGACGGCAGCGTGGCGAGGATGTCATCAAGGTCGCGCACGACGTCTTCGCTCTTCGGCCCGTCCGCCACGCGACGTCGGCGACGCGGCTCGAAATCGTCCCTACGGTCGTCATCACGACGGCGACGGCGGTCATCCTGCTTCGGAGCGGCATCGTCAAGGCCCAGTTCGGCGAGCAGGTCGGCGCCGGCTTCGGCGTCACGATGGCGACGACGCTTCGGCGCTTCATCGTTCGGCTTCAACGCGTCCACCGCTGCCACGGCATCCGCGACTTCGGAGGATTCCGCGGATTTGGCCTGCTTGGCACGGACGGGGCGTTCCTCCTGCTTGGCTTCATCGGCCTTCTTGTCCTTTGCCGATTTGACCTCAGCGTCTGCGGCGGGAGCGGACTTTGGCGCGCGCACGGTGACGCCGGCCGGAGCCTGGCCGCCGGAACGGGCGGCTTGAAGTGTTGCGATCAGTTCGGTCTTGCGCATGGTGGAGACACCACGAAGTCCCATCTGCTTGGCGAGCTCCTTGAGCTCGGGCAGTTTCATATCATCGAGATTAGGGCTTGTTGCCACTGGTAGTTGCCTTTCCTTGGCTTCCACAGGCATGCGCCCGCGACAGCTGCAAAAAAGAATTGCGGAAAATTTCCGTCGAATGAAAAGTCCGCCGCGAAACATCGCGGTTTTCGAACTGCCCTAACCATACAACGCAACCCAGACCAACGCAAAGCGGGCACGCGCGGTCCGCCCGTGCGGTTCGCGCACCGCGCAATCGCAATAAAAATCGCAATGAAAAAGCCCATGACAAAAAGCATGGGCTTGATCAAAGTTACGCTGCGAAAAATAAATAACGCGTGCGAAGACGCCCGTCTGAGGCCGAAGGCGTACAAAGGTACGTCGAGCGCCGGAGAAAGGGCGTATGCGCACGCGTTATTTATTTTTCTACTTTTCTTCGTGGTAGGACTTGTCAGTGTTGACCGACCACACGTTGTCTTTCGACGTTTCGCCGCTCTTGATGTCCTTGACGGCTTCGATGGCGGTGGCCATGGAGTGGTCCATGTTGTTGTAACGGTGCTGTCCGTTACGGCCAACGCAGTACAGGTTGCCGAAGGAGTCGAGGTAGTCGACGAGTTCGGGCATGCGGTCGTAGGTGTCGAAGTAGGCCGGGTAAGCCTTCTTGACGCGTTCGCGGTGGGAGTCGAGCACGTCCTGCGGGCCGTTGATGACCTGCATGCGGGTGAGCTCCTGGATGGCGAACTTGGTGGCTTCCTCGTCGGTCATGTTCCAGAAGGAGTCGCCTTCCTCGCAGAAGTATTCGAGGCCGATCCACACGGTGTTGTCGACGTCCTTGACCAGGTACGGGCTCCAGTTGTTGAAGATCTGCAGACGGCCGACCTTGTAGCCCGGATCCTGCACGTAAATCCAGCAATCCGGCACGATCGGCGGGTTGCCGAGGGTCGGAATGTCGGTGGTGTTGGTCAGGCGCAGGTGCTTGACGAGCAGGCCGACGGTGACGAAATCGCGGTACGGCAGGCCGTTGGCGATTTCGGTCATATCCTTCGGAGCCGGCTGGTCGGAGGCGTCCACGGCGTTGACAAGGTCCTTGACCGGCATGGAGGAAATGAAGTCGTCCGCGGCCATTTCGGTGCGGTTGCCTTCGGAATCCTCGTACACGACGGATGCGATCTTGCCGTCCTTCTGGCGAATTTCCACCACATTGGCGTCGGTGATGACCTTCACGCCGGCGGCTTCGCAGTTGGATTCGACGGTTTCCCACAGCTGGCCCGGGCCAAGCTTCGGATACCAGAATTCCTCGATGAGGGAGGTTTCGACTTCGGAGTTGTCGCGCTTCTTCGGCAGGAGCTTCTGGAAGGCGTTCTTCAGCACGCCCATGATGCTCAGGCCCTTGACGCGCTGCGCACCCCAGTCGGCGGAGATTTCGGACGGGTGACGGCCCCACAGCTTCTCGGTGTAGCCCTCGAAGAACATGGAGTAGAGCTTACGGCCGAAACGGTTGATGTAGAAGTTCTCCAGGTTGGTTTCCGGCAGCTTGTGCACCATGGACTTCAGGTAGCTGAAGCCGGCGACCATGGTGAGCTTGAAGCCCATGGCCTTCAGGGTGTTGGCGCTCAGGGAAATCGGGTAGTCGAGGAAGTGGCGGTTCCAGTAGATGCGGGACACGCGGTGGCGCTTGAGCATCACCTTGTCTTCGATTTCCGGATCCGGGCCGCCCGGCTCCATATCATGCTCGCGGTGGAGCTTCTTGTCATCATAGCTGGGTGCGCCCTGCAGCGGCAGAACGTCCTTCCACCAGTCCATGATGCGGTCGTCCTTCGAGAAGAAGCGGTGGCCGCCGATATCCATACGATTGCCGTCATGCTTGACGGTGCGGGAGATGCCGCCGAATTCGCGGGTGGCTTCCAGCACGGTCACGTCGTACTGTTCGGAGCCACCGTCCTTGACGAGCTCCCAAGCGGCAGTCAGGCCGGCAGGGCCGCCACCGATGATGACCACGGATTGCTTTTGCGTCACTTTGAAGTCTCCTTACAAACAAAATCGAAGATATTCTACCCGAAGGTAGGGAAACGCACAGCGCACCTGTGCGCATACACACAAAATCACCGCCAAGTCCGACAGCAATCGCCCTGATAGAAGGAAAACCAGCCGTACGGCTTCCGCCGAAGACTGGTTTTCCGTAGGTCCGCTACATGCTGTCGGGAATGTCGATGTCGGTTTTCTGCACTTCCTCGACGTTCACGTCCTTGAACGTGACGATGCGCACGTTCTTGACGAAACGGCTGGAACGGTAGACGTCCCACACCCACGCGTCGGTCAGCCGCACGTCGAAGTAGACGTCCTGGCCGGCGGAACGCACGTTGAAATCGACCTTGTTGGCCAGATAGAAGCGGCGCTCGGTCTCCACAACGTAGGTGAACAGTTTGATGACGTCGCGGTATTCCTTGTATAGGGACAGCTCGGCGTCGGTTTCGTAGTTGTCGAGGTCCTCGGCGCTCATCGTCTGCCTTCCGTGTCGCGCTTGCGGCCACGTCCAAGCGTGCGCCACCAAGCATCCTTCGAGGTTTTGCGCTCATCCGAGCTGTACGGCCAGTTGTTGTCGGCATCGCCGGCCTTCTGGTCCGTCTTCGCCGTTCCGGATGCTTCGTTCGGCTGCGATTCCTGCGATGGCGCGGCAGACGTCTCGTCGGCGGAGGTCTGCGCAGTGTCTCCACTCTGGCCTGCCGCTGCGGCATCGTCCGCATCGCCCTTATGTACGGAGTTGAGTTGGATGGCGATCGAGTGTTCGCGGGCGCTCAACGCCTCCTTGACGCCCGGATTGTCTTCGATCACGTGCATGCCGAACGCGTCGAGCGAGCGGATCGGGTCGAATTCGTCGACGAGCGTGTCCATGACGATGAGGTCCTGGTAACGGTTCTCCGACGCGTTCCACAGGGCATCGCGCGAACGGCCGGACGGCACGAAGCCGAGCGACTGGTAGACGGATACGGAACGCGTGTTCTGTTCCGGCACGGCCACCCAAATGCGGTGCATGCCGAGGCCCGCCGGTTCCGGCGCGAAGCCGTACGTCATCACGCGGGGCATGATGTCTCGCGAGTAGCCACGGCCGCGGTAGTCCTTGCCGAGCACCACTTGGATGCGGGCGGAACGTGCCCAGCCGTCGATGTCGATGAGGAAGATCATGCCGATCACGTTGTCGGAAGAGGCCGCGTCAAGCTCGCCGTCGCCGTCATGGTCGGTTTCGGTGACGATGGACCATGCGATGGTACGACGAGATTCCGGATCCCCCACGCCGGATTCGTTCGATTTTTCGCCATTGGACCATGCCACGGAACGACGCACCCACGCGTTCACAGCGCCACGTTCGGCCACGCGGTCCTTGCCGGTGATGCCGGATGCGCCGACGTACGCCTCAATGACCTCCATGCGTGCGATGTCGTCGATGGTGGCGGGGCGCAAGTGCACCATCTCGCCCTTGATGGGCGGAATGACGATGCGTTCCGGCAGCTCCCTCGCCCGCTGGTCCGTCGTCTGTTCCTTCGCTGTGGTTTCAGCGTACTCTGACATGATTATCGTTTCCTATGTTTCTCGGCGCGGTCCCTCGCCGCACCCATACCGACGGTATTGTACCCGACTGAACGCCAGCTGGGAGTTTTGTTAGGCAAAATCCCCGTGAAACCTCCCCAGCCGACGCGTGAATCGTACGAAAAGGCATGTAAAAGCAGATAAAAAGCAACAAAATGCAGAAAGGCGTGCGTTTTTACGATTCCTCTCATCGCAAAAACGCACGCCTTTCGATGCCATCAATCAGGCAACGTTCGGCAATCGCCGGAACGTCACTTGATCTTGCCCATCACGATCTTGGTGACGGCCTTCGCGTCGGCCTGGCCGCGGGTGGCGCGCATGACAGCGCCGATAATCGCGCCCATCGGCTTCATGTTGCCGCTCTTGAGCTTCTCGACGATGTCCGGGTTGGCCGCGAGTGCCTCGTCGACGGCCTTTTCGAGCGCGCCGTCGTCGGAAACGACCTGGAAGCCGTGCTTCTTGACGACCTCGTCCGGAGTGCCTTCGCCGGCGAGCACGCCTGCGACGGTCTGCTTGGCGAGCTTGTCGTTGAGCTTGCCGTCGGCGATGAGCTTCTCGACCTCGGCGACGTCGGCCGGGGTGATCGGCAGCTCTTCAAGGCTCACGCCCTTGTTGTTGGCTTCGCGGGAGAGCTCGCCCAGCCACCACTTCTTGGCGCCCGAGGCGGAAGCGCCGGCCTTGACGGTGTCCTCGAGCAGGTCCAGAGCGTCGGCGTTGAGCACGTCGCGCATCTCCAGATCGTTGAAGCCCCACTCGCCCTTCAGGCGGTTGCGGCGCTCACGAGGCATTTCCGGCATCTGGGCCTTCATCTCCTCGATGTGCTCCTTGGTGATGTGCAGCATCACCAGATCCGGATCCGGGAAGTAACGGTAGTCGTCGGCGTCGGACTTCACGCGGCCGCCGGCGGTGGTCTGCGAGGCCTCGTCCCAGTGACGGGTCTCCTGCAGAATCTCGCCGCCTTCGGAAAGGATGGCGGCCTGACGGCGGATCTCGTACTGGATAGTCTTCTCGATGCCACGGAACGAGTTCACGTTCTTGGTTTCGGAACGGGTGCCGAACGGATCGGACGGGCTGTTGCGCAGCGACACGTTCACGTCGGCGCGCATGTTGCCCTGCTCCATGCGGGCATGGGAGATGTTCAGCGCACGCACGATGTCGCGGATGGCGCGCATGTAGGCGCCTGCGATTTCGGGGGCGCGGTCTCCTGCGCCTTCGATCGGCTTGGTCACGATTTCGATCAGCGGCACGCCGGCGCGGTTGTAGTCGACCAGCGAGTGGTCGGCGCCTTCGATACGGCCGTCAGCGCCACCGACGTGGGTGTTCTTGCCGGCGTCGTCTTCGATGTGGGCGCGCTCGATCGGCACACGGAAGATGGTGCCGTCCTCAAGCTCCACGTCGAGGTAGCCGTTGCCGTTGGTCGGCTTGTCATACTGCGAGATCTGGTAATCGCGCGGCATGTCCGGGTAGAAGTAGTTCTTACGGGCGAACTGGCTCCATTCGGCGATTTCGCAGTGCAGGGCGAGACCCAGCTTGATCGCGTAATCGACGGCGGTCTTGTTGACCACCGGCAGGGAGCCCGGCAGGCCGAGGCTCACCGGGGTGAGCTGGGTGTTCGGCTCGCCGCCGAAGTGGACTTCGGCCGGGCAGAACAGCTTCGTGGTGGTGGACAGCTCCACGTGGGTTTCCAGACCGATGACCGGGTCGAACTTCTTGACGGCATCGGCGTACTTCATCAACTTTTCAGCCATTTTGTTTTCTTTCCTCCGATGCTTCCTACTTGTCCAGTCCGTCGAGCCACGGGGTCTTCAGGGACTGCCAGATCGGGCCGTTCCAGCTTTCCTCGAGGGCCGCTTCGAGAGCGGCGGCGGGCTTGTACATGACCTCGTCGCGCTGCTGCGGGGCGAGGAACTGGAAGCCGACCGGCAGGCCGTCGTCGCTCAGGCCGGCCGGGATGCTCATTGCCGGCACGCCGGCGAGGTTGGCCGGAATGGTGGTGATGTCGATGGCGTACATGGCCATCGGGTCCTCGGTCTTCTCGCCGAACTTGAAGGCGGTGACCGGGCTGGTCGGGCCGACGAGCACGTCGACCTTTTCGAAGGCCTTCTTGAAGTCGTCGATGATCAGGGTGCGGACTTTCTGCGCGGAGCCGTACCAGGCATCGTAGTAGCCGGCGGACAGGGCGTAGGTGCCGAGGATGATACGACGCTTGACTTCGTCGCCGAAGCCGGCCTCACGGGTGTAGGCCATCATGTTGGCCGCGGTCTGCGGAACGCCTGCCGGCGGCATGACGCGCAGGCCGTAACGCATGCCATCGTAACGGGCCAGGTTGGAGCTGACCTCGGACGGCATGATGATGTAGTAGGCGCCGAGGGAGTACGGCAGGTGCGGCAGGGACACTTCGATGACCTCCGCGCCCATTTCCTCAAGCTTCTTGACGCCTTCGTTGAAGCGGGCCATGACGCCCGGCTGGAAGCCTTCGCCGCCGAGCTCCTTGATCAGGCCGACCTTGAGGCCCTTCAGATCGCGCTTCATGCCTTCGCGGGCGGCGGCGACCATCGGACGCGGGCCTTCCGGAATGGAGGTGGAATCGCGCTTGTCGTGTCCGCCGATCACTTCCTGCAGCAGGGCCGAGTCGAGCACCGTACGGGAGCACGGGCCGATCTGGTCGAGCGAGGAGGCCATGGCGATCGCGCCAAAACGGGAGACGCCGCCGTAGGTCGGCTTGACGCCGACGGTACCGGTCAGCGAGCCCGGCTGGCGGATGGAGCCGCCGGTGTCGGTACCCAGGGCGAGCGGAGCTTCGAATGCGGCCACTGCGGCTGCGGAACCGCCGCCGGAACCGCCCGGCACGCGCTCGGTATCCCACGGATTGTGGGTGGTCTGGTAGGCGGAGTGCTCGGTGGAGGAGCCTTGCGCGAATTCATCGAGGTTGGTCTTGCCCAACAGCGGCATGCCCGCGGCCTTGAGCTTCTCGATGACGGTGGCGTCGTACGGCGGCACCCAGCCTTCGAGGATCTTGGATGCGGCGGTGGTTTCGATGCCCTTGGTGACGATCATGTCCTTGATGGCGATTGGCACGCCGGCGAGTTCCGGCATCTGCGCCTTGTCCTCATCGGACTTGGCGTCGAAGGCGTCGGCCTGTTCGAGGGCCTGGTCGGCGGAGACCTTCAGGAAGGCCTTGACGCTCGGTTCGGCGGATTCGATGACCGCAAGGTGGGCTTCGACCAGCTCACGGCTGGAAACTTCCTTGGCCTTGATCTTGGCCGCCATCTCGGCGGCGGAAAGCTTGACGAGTTCGGTGGTGCTCATATCACTCCTGTCCCAGAATGCGCGGTGCGACGAACATGCCGGCCTCGGAGACCGGGGCGCCTGCGGTGGCTTCGGCCTGGGTCAGCGGGGTCTCGGGTACGTCCGGACGCAGGTAGGCTTCCAGCGGGACCGGGTTCGCGGTCGGTTCCACGTCGTCGGTGGCGACTTCCTGGACCTTGTTGATGGATTCGGCGATGACGTTCAGATCGCCCTGCAGACGGGTGATTTCCTCGTCCGTGAGTGCGATTCGGGCCAAATCGCCCAAATGCACGATTTCTTCTTTGGTGAAAGTAGGCATGACCCTAACAGTAACGCGTCTGTGTGACGAGCGTGTGCCCTATTTCGTGCCCCGTTCGCAACCCGGCCGCGACTGGCCGCCATCCGCTCGACGGCCGTTCCGTCGCCTGGTCGGCGAGCACGCATCCGCTATTGCGGCAAAGCGACGCTTAACGGCTTTTCTTGCCGCGTGCCGATGGCGCGATCAGGCTTGCGGCGCGGCGTGCTGGGCGATCCAGGCGTGCATGGAGACCGCGGCGGCGGCGCCGGCGTTGATGGAACGGACCGAGCCGAATTGGGAGATGTAGACCACGTCATCGGCCAGTTCGAGCGCTTTTTCGGACAGGCCCGGGCCTTCCGCGCCGAAAAGCATGAGGCAGCGTTCGGGGAAATGGTAGGTTTCCATGGGCACCGCGCCGGGAATGATGTCGAGCGCGATGACGCGGGCGGCTTGCAGTTCTGCTATTTTCGCGTCCAAAGCTTCCAGTTGGGCCATGGTTTCGCTTGTGTTCGGGGCAGTGCCGGAAGTGCCGTCCGTCGCGGCTGCGGAGCCACGCATATGGAAGGCGATGGCGGCGGCTTGCGATTGGGCGGCGGCGATTTCGCCGGCGATGCGCAGTTTCCAACATTCGACAAGTTCCGTTATGGATGGATGGTTTTCGACGTGCTGGTACAGCTCCGTCATGAGCGCGCCCTTGCGATTCCATTTGTGCGGGCCGACGATGTGCACGCGGCGCGCTTGGAACGCGTTGGCGGTGCGCACCATGGAGCCGATGTTGAAATCGTGGGTCCAGTTCTCCACGGCGACTTCGAAATCGTGGCGCCCGCGGGAGTCCAGGTCGGCTTTGATGGCCGCGACCGTCCAGTAGCGGTAGCGGTCGAGCACGTTGCGGCGGTCGCCTTCGTCGAGCAGGGTGGAGTCGAAGCGGATGTCGTAATTGGGGGATGACGCATCGTCCGGGCGTGGTTCGCCTGGATGGGTTTGCGACCACGGTCCTACGCCGACCTCGCGGAACGTCGGTTCGCCGGATGCCTGTGCGGCAACATCGATGGGATTGGGATCGTGCACGTTCTCCCCTTCATAGGAACAGCAATACAAATATGTCAAAGACCCGCGCATCCGTATGCATCATCATGCTTGTCATCGCACATTCGACGACGTCAACGGCAGATATGTTTGCGGTCGGTCGGCGGGAAACTCGGTGTTCAGTGGAGTTCGGATTCCTTGAACACTTCGACGAACGGCAGTTCGGATTCCTCCGAAGTGACCGGGTTGATGACCTTGATGGTCGGGTCGACCATGTCGACACCGCCGATCAGCGAGGCAACGGCCAGCACTTTGGCGCCTTCGTTCTCCACCACGGAGAAGTCGAGGCTCAGCTCGTTGCCGTTGCGCAGGGTGACCAGCGATGAGGTCTGCACATACGATTTTTCAGACAGCCAGGAGTCGATCAGCACCACGCGTTTGCCGGCAATCGACGGACCCTTGATGGACGGATAGACGAAGTCCATGACGAAACCGTCCAAATCCTCACCACGGGAGGCGGCGGCCTGGATCATGGCGGAGACCAGCGGCACGGCCGCGGCGGTCAATGCGCCGACCGCGTCGAAATCGTCGACGGAATAGCCGGCTTCCTCCAACATGTCGAGCAGGATATGGCCGACGATGGAGGCTCCACGATGGTCGAACAGCACGGAGGAGAGTTCCGAGAAAGGCTTGTCCTTCATTTCGGCCTGCAGCAGCGTCTTGAGCTGGTCGCGAGGTTCGAGCATGGCGAAATCGACGGTGGATTCCGTCGAAGCGGAAACAGACTGGCCCGCAGCGGAATCATGCGTCGGAACCGGTGTCGTCTTGCGGAAAGTGTTCTCTTCGGTCATGGTTCCAGCCTATCCTTTCGGCTCGTCATTCACCGTGCGGTATGGGTGATTTATGAGCGATAAACATGGTTATTCGGCGTTGGTCTCGGGAGCGGACAACTCGCGGATATCCCCTTTTTCGGGCGCGATCATGTCGACGGTGCCGATGACCTTGCTTTGGTCGACGCGTTGCAGTTTGCGCGCGGTGACCAGCACGCGCGATTCGAGCGACGCGGCGAACGAGTTGTATGCGCCGACCGTTTTGGTGATGGCGGAACCCAGTTTGGTGGCCCGCTCCCCCAATACTGCAAACCGTTCGTACAGCTCTCGGGACAGGTCGAACAGCATTTTCGCGTCATCGGTCAGGCTTTGCTGCTGCCATGCGTATGCCACGGATTTGAGCACCGCCCATAGGGTGATCGGCGAGGTCAGCGCGACTTTCTGCGCGAATGCGTCGTCCATCAGTGTCGGGTCGGTTTCCAATGCGGCCTGCAGCAACGATTCGTTGGGGATGAACGCGATCACGAAATCCGGAGCATCGCTGAACGCGTTCCAGTAGGCTTTGTCTCCCAGGGTCTTCACATGGTCTCGTACCGCTTTGGCATGGGAATGCAGCAGCTCGTTCTTGCGGGCCAGTTCCTCCGGTGAGGCGGTGTCTGGAATCTCGCATGCGCGCTGGTAGTCGGCGTATGGCGCTTTCGCGTCGATCGGAATGGTTTTGCCGCCCGGCATGTGGATGATCATATCCGGCCGTTGCGTATGTCCATCGGCGTCGGTGACCACAACCTGGGTGTCGAAATCGACATGTTCCAACAGACCCGCCGATTCCACGATGTTGCGCAGCTGCGCCTCGCCCCACGCGCCACGCACCTTGTTGTTGCGCAATGCCGATGATAGGGCGCTCGTCTCGCGATCCAATCGCGCCTGCTGTTCGCCAAGACCTTTGAGCTGTTCGCCGAGCGCGCCCATCTCATGCTTACGGCCCTCTTCGATTTGCGCGACCTTCGTCTGCAGGGCGTCGAGGTTCTTCTGCACCGGAGCCAGTGCGGAGAGCACCTTGCTTTGCTCCTGCAGTTTCCGTTCGCTTTCGGCTTGACGACGGTTCGCTTCTTCGGCGGCACGCTGCCGTTCACGTTCCACGCGCATTTCCTCGGCACGCTGGGCCTGTGCCAATTGCGATTTGAGATACGTCAGCTGTTGGCTGAATCCTTCCGCCTGCGTACGGTATTGCACAACAGCCGCGTTGAGATTGCTGATGTCCTGTTTGTCCGCCTCGATCTGCGCCTTCGCCTCGTTCAGGTCGGATTCCTTCGCGCCACGGGCCATATCCTGCCCTTTGGCACGGCCCGCGAAGAAGCCCGCAGCCGCTCCGAGCGCGGCCACGATCACCAGCAATATCACTACAAACACAGGATTATCGAACATACGTTCGATGGTATCACGTCGTCAGGAACACATCAATCCACGCATCCACATTCATTCGCAAGACCGACCGCATGCCACACAACCGTGCACTATGCTGAAATCAGCCGAACGCGAAATGCATCAGCCCAACACGAAGGGACATTATGGGATTCGATCTGTTTTTGGCGGCCGTGTCGATTGTGGCCGCATCCATCGCCACCTGGGCGTTGTTGCGGCTGTTTCCAAGCTCGGACGCACGCCAGGCGATTCCACTGCGGACGGACGGCGGATTTGCCGACCCATCCCACACAACCGATGGTGGAGTGACGATAGACGGCAAAGTGACGGCAGACGGCGAATCGACATCCGACATCGACGGACAACCCACCGACCACCTCGGCAAGCGCCTCGTCATCGCGCTTATCCTGACCATTCCAACGTTCGTCATCACATTACTGGCGCTGGCCAAAATCGCCATGCCGGGCTGGCTGACGAATCCGTGGCCGCACGCCATCGTCATCACGCCGGTCATGTTCTATTGCGCGGCGCCGATTCACCACCGCGGCCTGCCCGCATTGCAGCGGCGACGTCCGAACGGCGATTCGCTGGTTTCGCTTGGCATGGCGATTGTTTACGCGTACAGCCTGCTGCTGTGCGTGGTGTCGTGGATTTTCCCGGCCGGCTCGCGCGATCCGTATTTCGCGTTCGTCGGCGTGGTCGCGACGCTTTCGCTGGCTGGCACGCTTGTCCGGCAACACGCGATGACCGCGCAGCAGACGGCAGAAACAGAAAAGGCGCAATCGGCACAGTCAACAGAATCAACAGAATCGGCGCGATCTCAAGCGAAATCCCCTGAGCCAACGCAAGAAAAAAGCGCGGAAGAATTGCTCTTCCGCGCTGTGGTAGGTCATGAGATCCGCGCACGTGTGCTGCAGATCACCACGTCGGTGACGATGGTGGTCGCGGTGTGGACGTGCGCGTTGTGGCTGGCGTTCGGCATGCAACCGAAGCTGGCGATCGCCATACTGCTCGGTTCGACCGTGCTGTCGGTCGCAGGCCTGGTATTGCAGGCTTACGACCGACAGGTAACCAATCGATAATCGTCACTCAGCCGGGTTCGGGACGTCGGCGGAATCGTCCGTCTTCCCCTCGCCCATATCCTCCAGCTGGTCCGCGGCCCACGCGGACAGCTCCAGGTGGTCGCCGCCGGTCTGGTCCACCAGCACGGTGTCGCCGTCGTGCACTTCGCCGGCCAGCAGCATGCGGGCAAGCTGGTCGCCGACTTCGGTCTGCACCAGGCGACGCAGCGGACGTGCGCCGTACGCCGGATCGTAACCGGTGTTGGCAAGCCATTCGCGCGCCGAATCGGTCACGTCGAGCGTGATGCGGCGGTCGGTCAGACGTGCGGACACCTGCGCGACCTGAATGTCCACGATGCCGCCGAGCTCCTCGCGGGTCAGCGGGTGGAACATGACCAGTTCGTCCAGACGGTTGATGAATTCCGGCTTGAACTGCATGTGCACGGCGTCCATCACGGCCTTCTTCTTGGCGTCCGCGTCCATGTCGGGATTGACGAGGAACTGCGAGCCCAGGTTGGAGGTCATGATCAGAATCGTGTTCTTGAAGTCCACGGTCCTGCCCTGGCCGTCGGTCAGGCGACCGTCGTCAAGCACCTGCAGCAGCACGTCGAAGACTTCCGGATTGGCCTTCTCCACCTCGTCGAACAGCACCACCGAATACGGACGGCGACGCACGGCTTCGGTAAGCTGGCCACCCTCTTCGTAGCCGATGTAGCCCGGCGCGGCGCCGATCAGGCGGGACACGGAGGCCTTCTCCATGTATTCGCTCATGTCGATGCGCACCATGGCCTTCTCGTCATCGAATAGGAAGTCGGCGAGCGCCTTGGCCAGTTCGGTCTTGCCCACGCCGGTGGGGCCGAGGAACAGGAACGATCCGGTCGGACGGTTCGGGTCGGAGATGCCGGCACGCGAGCGACGCACGGCGTCGGAAACCGCTTGGATGGCTTCCTTCTGGCCGATCACGCGCTTGCCGAGGTACTCCTCCATGTGCAGGAGCTTCTCGTTTTCGCCCTGCATAAGACGGCCCACGGGGATGCCGGTCCAGTCGGAGACGATTTCGGCGATGGAGTCGGCGTCGACGCGGTCGGGGACCATCGGCACGTCGGCGTTGGCATTGTCGGCTCCGCCCGATTCCGCCTCGTTCTTCTCGGCTTGGGCGATTTCCTTCTGGATGGCCGGGATTTCGCCGTAGTTGATGGCTGACGATTTCGCCAGGTCGCCTTCGCGCTCGTACTTTTCGGCTTGCGTACGCAGCTCGTCGAGCTTCTTGCGCAGGTCGCCGATACGGTTGTGGCCGTTCTTTTCGGCGTCCCAACGCGCTTTCAGCCCGTTGAGCTTTTCGCTTTTGTCGGCGATTTCCTGGTTCAAATCGGCGAGACGGTCCTTGGCGCTGTCGTCCAGTTCCGCTTCGGCCTTTTCCGCGGCCTTGTCGTTCTTCGGATTGCCCAGCAGGTACGACTTCTCCATCTTGAGACGGTCCACCTGGCGGCGCAGTTCGTCGATTTCCTCAGGCGAGGAGTCGAGTTCCATGCGCAGGTGCGCTGCGGCCTCGTCCACCAGATCGATGGCCTTGTCCGGCAGCTGGCGTCCGGAAATGTAGCGGTTCGACAGGGTTGCCGCCGCGACCAGCGCGTCGTCGCCGATGGTCACCTTGTGGTGGGCCTCATACTTCGGCGCGATGCCGCGCAGGATGGCGACGGTGTCCTCCACGCTCGGCTCGCCGACGAACACCTGCTGGAAACGACGTTCGAGCGCCGGATCCTTTTCGATGTTCTCACGGTATTCGTCCAGTGTGGTGGCGCCGATCAGGCGCAGTTCGCCACGGGCCAGCATGGGCTTGAGCATATTGCCCGCGTCCATGGAGCCTTCGGCCGCGCCCGCGCCGACGATGGTGTGGATCTCGTCGATGAAGGTGATGATCTGCCCGTCGGCCTTCTTGATCTCCTCAAGCACGCTCTTCAGACGTTCCTCGAATTCGCCACGGTACTTGGAACCAGCCACCATGGAGCCCAGGTCAAGCGAGATAAGCTTCTTGTTCTGCAGGGTGGTCGGCACGTCGCCGGCGACGATGCGCTGCGCCAGGCCTTCGACGACGGCGGTTTTGCCGACGCCAGGCTCGCCGATCAGCACAGGATTGTTCTTGGTACGGCGGGACAGGATCTGGATGACGCGGCGGATTTCCTGGTCGCGGCCGATCACCGGGTCGAGCTTGCCTTCCTTCGCGGCGGCCGTCAAATCGGTGGAGTACTTCTCCAAAGCTTTATACGAGCCTTCCGCGTCGGCGCTGGTCACCTTGCGGTCGCTGCCGCGCGCGGCGGTCAGGGCGTTACGCAGCTTATCCGCGGTAAGACCGTTCTTTTCCAAGATGTCCGCGCTTTGATTAGGTTTCGCGGCCGCGATCGCGACCAGCATGAGGTCGACGGTGACGTACTCGTCTCCCCTCCGTTGCATTTCTTTTTCGGCTTGCGATAGCACCGCCGACAGCTGCCTGCTGACGTCCGGCTGCGTTGTGGTCGATCCGCTGGCGCTCGGCAGCGATTGCATCGCCTGATGCACTTCGGCGCTCACGTTTTGCGCGTTGCCGCCTGCCGCTTCGATGAGCGCGCGGGCCATGCTGTTTTCCTGACGCAGCATCGCGTCCAGCAGGTGCAGGGTGTCTACCTGCGGATTGCCCAGCGCCGCCGCGTTCTGAACGGCGTCCGAAAGCGCTTCCTGCGCCATCTGCGTGAACTTCTGTTCCATATCATCCTCCATGGTTCGCGCCCGGCCGCCCGGCCTTCGCTACCGGGCCGGCGTTCGGACGCATATGTCGTTGTCTGATATGCTCAACCGACTTCATCGCCATTATATTCCCAAAACTTGAGTCCCACACACTCAACTTTTTGCGTTTCTCAAAACCGTCTTTCGACACAGGACGGCAGTCACCGACAATCACCAGCGCTCACCGGCAATCGCAATACATACGAAAAAGGCGGGCAGCAACGTAACGAAATCACGAAACGTTGCAAACCCGCCTAATCCAAAGTCCGCCAGCAAGCCGAAAATCAGCCGCGCACCACCACGTTGCGCAGATCGCCGATGCCCTCGACGTGCACGATCGCCTCGTCACCCGGATCCAGATGACCCGACGCGTTCGGCGTACCCGTCATAATCACATCGCCCGGCAACAGCGTGGTGAAACTCGTAATCGCCGCGATCTGCTCAGGAATGCCGTGAATCAGATTCGCCGTGGTACCCGACGCCATCGGCACATCCTCACCGTTGAGCGTGAAGGAAATCTTCGCATCCTTCCAATCCACATCATCACGCGTCACAATCCACGGACCCAACGGGCACGCCGTATCAAAACCCTTCGCACGCGTCCACGTCGGATCAAGACCCTGCAGATCACGCAACGTCACATCATTCACGCACGTGAAACCCAGCACATAATCCATGGCCTGCTCCACCGGCACATTCTTGGCGATACGACCCATCACCACAGCCAACTCCGGCTCGAAATTCATATCATTCGAACACAGCGGAATCACAATCGGATCATCCGGACCAATCACCGACGTGCTCGGCTTGGTGAAAATCACCATATCCTCCGGCGCATGCTTGATATCGGAATGACCGGCCTCATGCATGAACTGCGCATGCGCCTCATAATTCTTCGCCAAACCGTACACCTTCGACGGAATCACCGGAGCCAGCAGACGAATGCCGTCACCATCCACCGGATAGCGCTCGCCGGTCGGCTCGACGGCCTGGCCGGACAGCGGATAGCCGTTCAAGGCCACGAGATAGTCCTTGCCGTCGTTCTTGTCGGTCTGAACGAAGGCGTACTGCGGTACATCATTATGCGTAAAACGTGCGATTCTCATACCCGCAAGTCTACCCGCTCGCCACGCCCGCCGTTCTCGACATGCGTCGCTTTGCGGACGATGCCGATTGCTCGCATTTTTTACGATTTTTGCGATTATTTGCGATGCAGTTCCGCCCGCAACGCCGCCACCTCGCGTTCCAGCTCGTCGATGCGGCGCACCTGCTGGGCGATGAGCAGGTCGCGCACGTCACCTCCCGACAGAATCGGGACTTCGGCTGCGTTGCGCGGCGCGGGCAGCGTCGCATTGCTTTGCGTTTCCGTCGTTTGCGTTGGCTGCACCGGCTGCGATACCTCAGATCGAGCAACCTCCGCAGATTCCGCCGACGGCGCCACATCCGCCGACGCCGATGGCACCACTCCACCATTCCCATCAACCGATACCAGCCGGTCCGTGCCCATACGGCAGGCAATCTTGCGCCAGCGCGCGAAACAACGTTCGATGCGCTTATAGCCGATCAGCGATGGGTCGAGTCCGGCTTCGCGGAACAGTTCGACCGGCGATTCGCCCGCATGGTACCGGCGCATGCAGTTGTGTTTGAACGATTCCGTGTAGGTGATGCGTCGCGACGTCGCTTCGGCCACCACCGGCAGCGAGCGCAGATATTCGACTTCTTCCGGACTGAACGCTCCCCCACCGTTGCACATGATGTTCCCTTTCGGCTTGGCGTGCGGCGGCTCCCTTCCACCGCACGGCAGTCGAATGGCCTCCGTCATGCCATTCCCCTGTTCGGCTTGCGATTCGGTTTGCGATGCGCGCTTGCGATACGTGTTTGCGATGCAAGGCCGCAATCCGATTCGTTGTTCGCTTCGTGTTCCATCATACCGGTACGAATGGCGTTTTTCCAACCATTTCAGGCGGTACTAAACCCTAAATCACCCGTATTCGTCACAACAAAAGCGGGTGAACCGTTGATCGCTCAACGACTCACCC
>ERZ506883.285-NODE-285-length-23333-cov-19.9888_pt1 | contig 23333 bp, 18 predicted proteins | sample MGYA00513177_ERZ506883 | MGnify/ENA metagenome assembly ERZ506883 | reverse complement strand
GCGTCAGGCGTTGCGGCGGCGGATGTAGGCGTCGAGCGTGGCGGCGGTGATGCCGTCGTAGCCGTTGATTGAGGCGAATTGCGGGCCGTTGGAATTGTCGATGCGCATGAAGCCGGTCTGGCCAAGCGTGGTGGCACCGGATGCGGCCGCGGAGCGCAGGCCGGACATGGAATCCTCCACCGCGATGCAATACTTCATGTCTTCGGGCGCGATGCCAAGCTTGCGGCCCGCCGCAAGATACGGTGCGGGCGACGGCTTCTTCTCGACATCGTCATCGCCACACACGTAACCGGCGAACGTGCCGTCCGGCGCCTGCGCGATCAGGTTTTCCGCCAGATGACGCGGCGATGTGGTGACAAGCATCGACGGCACGCCCGCCTCCTTCAGCGACAGCAGCACGTCCTCGACGCCATCGATCCACGGAATGCGTTCGAATTCCTTCTGCGCCACATAATCGATCATGCCCTTGCCGATTTCTTCGATCGACAGCTTGCAGCCGTGCTCCACCATGCGGCGTGCCACGTCCGGAACCGGCGTTCCGGAACCCTGCCAAGCGAGGTCCTCATCCCAGTATCCGCCGTGGTCGGCTGCGATTTTCAGCTCGCCTTCGTGCCAATACGGTTCGGAATCGATCAGCGTGCCGTCCATGTCCCAGAACACGGCTTTGAGCATCAGCTTCGAAACTTCCTGGGCGCCGTTCTGGATACCGTTGTTCAGCTCGGTCATTACGTTTCCTCGCAATCGTTACGCTTCGTTCTCCGATAGCTACATTCTTCGTCAGCTACGACCATTTCAGCAGAGCGGCACGACGGAAGCGCTTCAGCGCGCAGAAAAAAACAGGACGGTTCCATCAAGCCGGTCCGCCAATCGGTTCATACCAATCGGCTCGCACCAATCGGTTCACGCAAACCGACTCATACACAAGCCAATTCGCGCAAGCCAACGCAGCAACCAACCCATAGCAACGGAGGCACTTGGGAATCCCCCAAGTGCCTCCGCAACGAAAAACACATCCGACGAAATCGGTCGGTCGCAATCGCAGCAATCCGTCATAGACCCCTTTTAGACGAATCGCAAGACTTGCGTGCAACTACTCCTGAGCCTCCTGCTCCTGAGCGGCCTTCTCGGCATCCTCCGCCTTCCAGCGGGCGATGCAACGCTCGACGCGCTTGTAACCGATGATCTTCGGATCCAAGCCGGCCTCGCGGAAAATCGCGGCAGGCGAACCACCCTCGGCATACCTGCGCATGCAGTCGTCACGGAATTCCTTGGAATAGCGAATTCGATACTGAGTGACTGATTCCACAGCATCGAGAGACCCCAGGTATTTGCGGGTCTTTGCAGTGAACGCAACTCTTGGCACTGTACGCTCCTAACCTTTCTGTATCCACCGCATGCCCCCCGATTCTTCGCGGAAATAAGCAGTCATATTTCATCGAAGCTGTGGGCCAGTCGGAAGAAATACGAACTTCAATGCGGATACGTAACATTATTTCTCACAATAGAGACATCATTGCGAGACAGATGCGGCGTTATGAGTAGTTGCATACCAAAAATCGGGCATACCCCCGCGATATATGCCCGATTTTGCTGTTTTTTTAGATTTTTTTAGGGTTTTCCAGCGCTTTTCAGGAAAGTCAGCGAATGGGCTGTCAGCGAATTCCCCAAACTACCACTGACCTGGAGCCCATATCGTCCCCCTCTTCCGCACGTTCCGCCCGTACGGATTCGCGCGACGGAAGCTGCCGTGCATCGGCTCGCAGCTGCCTGCGCCACATGCGCGCGCGCTGGGACCGCTCGACTTCCACGATGCCACCGTCCGCGTCCGCGGCGAACACGCTGGAACCGGCCGGCTTGCGCAGTCGCTCCACCTGGCGGCGCAGCTCGCGGTTCTCTTCCTCAAGTTCGAGGATGCGCGTGATTCCAGCCAGGTTGATGCCCTCTTCCTGGCTGAGTTGCTGCGCTTGCGCAAGACGGGAGATGTCGCGCAGCGAATAGCGCCGCGCGCCACCTTCCGTACGTTGCGGTACGACCAAGCCAAGGCGATCATACTGGCGCAGCGTCTGCGGATGCACGTTGGCGAGCTCACCGGCCGCACCGACCGAGAAGACGGGCAGCTCGATGTCGAAACCGACTTCGGCGGCACCGTCCAGGTCGGCCCGGCCGGCCACGATCGCCATGGCGCACATTTCATACAGCCGCTTGATCTGCCGTGCGGCGCGCGCTTGGGAGGCTTGGGAAGTCCGCGATGAGCGTGCCATGGCGGTCAGCGCTCCCGAGCGAGCTCGTCGGCGAAGTCACCGCACGCCTTGTCGAATTCCTTCGCGGCATGCTTGGCAACGAGGTTCGGATGCTCCGGAATGCGGATCTCCACACGGCCGACCAAATCGCCGTTCTCGTGCGGATTGGCCACGCCCTTGCCTGCGATGCGCACTTCCGCGCCGCTGGACGAGCCGGCAGGCACTTTGAAGGCGATTTCGTTTCCGTCGATATCCGTGGCCGTCACTTTCGCGCCGTTCACGGCTTGGCTGACGGTGATGGGCAGCGGCATGATGATGTCACGTCCGCGCAGGGTGAATTTCGGGTCTTCGGCGACGGTGATATGCAGGTACAGATCGCCGTTTTTGCCGCCATTGCGGCCCGGCTTGCCCTTACCGGTGAGACGGATCTTCTGCCCGTCGCGCACGCCGGCGGGGATGTGCGTCTTGAACTTCTTGCCGTCCGCGGACAGCGAAACCGTGGCTCCCTTGACGGCCTGGCGGAAGGTCAGGCGGATCTTGGAGTTGCGGTCCTCGCCGTTTTCCGGCTGCGGCTGCTCGTAATCGTCAGCGCCGTAGCGTTCGTAGGCGGAGCCTGCGCCCGGGCCGCCCGCACCGCCGCCGAACATCGAGAAGATGTCGTTGAGGTTCGGATTGCCGCCGCCATTGGTCTGGAAGCGAATGCGCGAACCGTTGCCGCCCATGCCTGCGCCGCCACCGAACATCGAGCCGAAGATGTCGGAGAACGCGCCCGCGTCGAAGCCGCCCTGGCCGGAACCGCCGGCGAAACGCGCGCCGCCCATGCCGAACTGGCGAATCGCATCGTATTTCTGACGATTCTCCTTGTTGCTCAGCACGTCGTACGCTTCGGAGATGTCCTTGAACTTCTCCTCCGCTTCCTTCGTCTTGTTCAGGTCGGGATGGTATTTGCGCGCCAGCTTGCGGTACGCTTTGGTGATTTCGGCGTCGGTGGCGTCTTTGGAGACACCGAGGACCTTATAGAAATCCTTGCTCAGCCATTCATTCTCAGCCATGATGTGCCTCCTTTCGTGAGGTTTTCATGCAGTAAAAAGTACAGTTTTTCAAACTTTCAAACAGTTGTCGTTGAACCGTTGTTTCAGGTAATCGAAGGCCCCTCGTTTTTCAGAGGGGCCCGATTACTCGTCACATGCGTTTCGCGCGGATACGCGGATTGTGCGAATGCGCGATCAGTTCTGCGGAGAAGCCACGACCACACGGGCCGCGCGGATCACGCGGTCGCCGATGCGGTAGCCGGCTTCCACCACGGTGTCGACGGTTTCCTTCTCGGCATTCGGATCCGGCTTGTGCAGGATCGCGTCATGCTTCGTCGGGTCGAAATCCTCGCCCTTTTCGCCGAACTTCTCAACGCCGAACTTCTCGAACGCCTTGTCGATCTTGTTGGCGACGGCCTTGAACGAATCGTCCATTTCGCTGTGTTCGCGAATGCGGTCGATGTCGTCGAGGGCCGGCAGCAGGGCGGTCAGCACGTCGATGATGCCGTGCTGGCGGAAGCGTTCCTGCTCCTTCTGCGCGCGGTTGCGGAAGTTGATGAACTCCGCGCGTTCGCGCTGCAGCGCCTCCAGATATTCGGCGGCTTCCTTCTTGGCCTGGCCAAGGGGGGTTAGCGTATCGTCGGCCTTGCCGTCGGCAGCGCCTGCCTTGTCAGCACCGTCAGCGGCAGCGGAATCGCCATTTTCTTGCGATTGCGCGGCAGCCGGCTGAGCTGCACCTTCCTGCGTTGCGCCAGCGGCGGCAACGGCGGAAGCGCCGTCAGCAGCGGAAGCGGCGGCCGGGGCGGCCTGGCCGGACAGGTCATCCATGTCGGGCAGGTCGTTCAGGTACTCGTCCTTGTTGAAATCGGACATGATTACTTGTTGTCCTTGTCGTCGTCCACGACTTCGGCGTCAACCACGTCGTCGTCGGAGCCGTTGGAAGCGGAGCCGGCAGCGCCTGCGCCAGCAGCGCCGGCCGCACCGGCGGCGTCGGCGGCGCCCTGCTGTGCGTAGAGGGCCTGGCCGATCTTCTGGGCGGAGGTCATCAGCTCGGTCTGGGCGGACTTGATCTTCTCAATGTCCTCACCCTTCAGGGCTTCCTTGAGCTCGTTGACCTTGTCGGTGACTTCCTTGGCCACGTCGTCGGAGAGTTTGTCCTTGTTGTCGTTGACGAGCTTCTCGGTCTGGTAGGCGAAGGACTCGGCCTGGTTGCGGGTCTCGGCGTCTTCCTTGCGCTTCTTGTCCTCGGCCTCGTGGGCTTCGGCTTCCTTGACCATGCGGTCGATCTCGTCCTTCGGCAGGCCGGAACCACCGGTGATGGTCATGGACTGTTCCTTGCCGGTGCCCTTGTCCTTGGCGGACACGTGCACGATGCCGTTGGCGTCGATGTCGAAGGTGACTTCGATCTGCGGGACGCCACGCGGAGCCGGAGCGATGCCGGTCAGTTCGAAGGTGCCCAGCGGCTTGTTGTCGCGAGCGAACTCACGCTCGCCCTGGTAGACCTGGATGAGCACGGACGGCTGGTTGTCTTCAGCGGTGGAGAAGACTTCGGAACGCTTCGTCGGGATGGCGGTGTTGCGCTCGATCAGCTTGGTCATGATGCCACCCTTGGTTTCGATGCCGAGGGACAGCGGGGTCACGTCGATAAGCAGGACGTCCTTACGGTCGCCCTTGATGACGCCGGACTGCACGGCAGCGCCGACGGCCACGACTTCATCCGGGTTCACGGACTGGTTGGCTTCCTTACCGCCGGTGAGCTCCTTGACGAGCTCCTTGACGGCCGGCATACGGGTGGAGCCACCGACGAGGACCACGTGGTCGATGTCGGAGACGCTGATGCCAGCGTCGCGCAGCACGTTGTTGAACGGGGTGCGGCAGCGGCCCAGCAGGTCGGAGGTCATTTCCTCGAAGTGGGCACGGGTCAGGGTCTCGTCCAGGTGCACCGGGGTGCCGTCAGGGGTCATGGCCAGGTACTGCATGGAGATGGAGGTGCTGGTGGAGCTGGACAGTTCCTTCTTGGCCTGCTCGGCGGCTTCCTTCAGACGCTGCAGGGCGATCTTGTCCTTGCTCAGGTCAACGCCGTACTTGTTCTTGACTTCGCCGACGAGCCAGTCGATGATCTTCTGGTCCCAATCGTCGCCGCCCAGGTGGTTGTCGCCGTTGGTGGCCTGCACCTGGATGGTGGAGAAGCCGTCGTCGTCCTTGCCGATTTCCAGCAGGGACACATCGAAGGTGCCGCCACCGAGGTCGAAGACCAGGATGCGCTCGTCTTCCTTGCCTTTTTCAAGGCCGTAGGCCAGTGCGGCTGCGGTCGGCTCGTTGATGATACGCAGGACGTTCAGGCCTGCGATGGTGCCGGCGTCCTTGGTGGCCTGACGCTGGGCGTCGTTGAAGTATGCCGGGCAGGTGATCACGGCGTCGGTGACCGGTTCGCCGAGGTATGCCTCGGCGTCGCGCTTAAGCTTCATCAGGACCTGGGCGGAAATCTCCTGCGGGGTCCACTTCTTGCCGTCGATCTCAACGGTCCAGTCGGTGCCCATGTGGCGCTTGACGGAGCTGATGGTGCGGTCGACGTTGGTGACGGCCTGGCGCTTGGCGACTTCGCCGACCAGGATTTCGCCGGACTTGCTGAAAGCCACGACCGACGGTGTGGTGCGAGCGCCTTCGGCGTTCACGATAACGGTGGGCTGGCCACCTTCAAGAGTTGCGATGCAGGAATTGGTAGTACCCAGATCGATGCCAACTGCGCGTCCCATATTTGGTCTCCTTTGCAATAGGTTCGCTATACGTTCTTTTCGTTCTTCGCTCGAGTTTCGGATCGCCGTTTCCGGATTGCCGTCTCTCATGCTTTCCAAAACTTGAGCCTACACCACTCAACTTTGAATCGCAAGTTATTATTCCCAAAATCGCAAAAATTCTTGAGCACACCTCACTCAACTTTTCGCAAACCCAAAACCGCCGGCGCTGGGGAGCATCTCAGCGCCGGCGGTCTTGGGGATTATCGGAGGTTATTCAGCCAATCAGCGGTCGTTCTTGGCGGCCTTCGCGGTCTTGACGAGCATCGCGACGGCAACCAGCATGGCGATCGCAATCGCCACGGCCAGCACCGCGGTGCCGGTCTTGCCGAGCAGTGCGGCGCCAAACGGGCCGGCCTTCGTATCGTTGTTGATCTTGCCGGAAGCGATTACGCCGTTCTTGTCAGCGTTGCCAGCGCCCGGCTTGCCGTTGTTCTTGTCGGCGGAGTTGGCAGCTGGAGCCTGGAAGTCAACGGTCACGGCCTTGCCGGACTGGCGGCCGGTGACGGTGAGCTTGTATTCGGAACCTTCGGTGACGCCGTCCAGCGCGATCGGAGTGGTCTGTGCGGTCTTGACGCGCACGCCGGAGAGCGGAGTGGAGGAATCGGACGCGGCCACGGTCTTGTCGTTCTTGTCCTTCAGCTCGTAGCTGAGCACAGCGTCGCCGTTGAAGCCGTCGACGTCCGCGGTGAACTTGCCGTCGGCAGCAGAGACCTTCACAGTGCCGTTGTCAGACAGTGCCTTCTGCGATTCGGTGGAAGTGGCCAGTCCCAGAGCGCCGGCGATCGTGTAGAAGTTGTCGGTCTGGTCGGTCAGGCCGATGACGCGCTGCGCGCCAGGACCGGAAGCCGCGATACGCAGCTGGGTGCCGGTGTGCTCCATGTCGCCGCCGTTGTAGCCGCCGTCGGTGTCGCGGGAATCTTCCTGCGCGGTGCCGTAGGAGACGACCATGTTGTTGCCGTCAGCGGTCTTCAGCACGGTGGACAGCGCGTAAGCCGGCTGGGCATTGAGGATCTGGGAAGTGTGCGCGTGGTCGGCGGTGACGATCACGAGCGTGTTCGAAAGATCCACGTTCTGCATGGCGTAGGCGATGGCCTGGTCGAAGTCGTCGGTCTCGCCGATCTGGCCGCAGGCGTTGCCGGCGTGGTCCTGCTTATCGATCGAGGCGCCCTCGACCTGCAGGAAGAAGCCGTTCTTCTGGCCGTTCGGGTTGGCGTTGAGCAGGTCCAGAGCCTTCTTGGTCATGTCCTTGAGCGAGGAGCCCTGGTTGCCGAGCCAGTCGGCGTTCGGGGTGCACACGGTCGGGTTGGCGTCCTTAGCTGGATCCTTGGCGGTGGCCTTGGACGGGTTGAACTTGGTCGGCATGTTACCGTCGCTCATCAGGGCGAGCACTGGCTGGCCGTCCTTGTACTGCAGCGCGTTCATGGCAGCCGGATCGTTCTCGACGGTCTGGAAGCCCATTTCCTTGGCCTGCTCCCACACAGTCTTGCCCTTGTATTCACCGCCCTGCACGGTCTGACGGAAGTACTTGGAACCACCGCCGATGGTCACGTCGGCGCGGGTGTCGAGCAGCTGCTCGGAGATGGAGCCGATGCCGCCGTTTTCCTTAAGCTGGTTGATGAGGCACTGCTTGGAGGCATTGTTGGACGTGCCGTCGGTCTTGCCCTGTGGGCCGTAGCAGGCACGTTCGGACGAATGCGATTCCAGCACGGCCGGGGTAGCATCCTGGATTTCGGCGGTGGTCACATTGCCGGTGGCTTTGCCGGCCGCCTTGGCCAGCTCGAAGAGGTTCAGCTGCGGATTGCCGTAAATATCAACGTCAACGGCGTTGTTGTAGGTCTTGGTGCCGGTGGCCCAGGAGGAACCGGAGGCGGAGGAATCGGTTACGGGGGTAAGCTTGCCCGGGTTGGGGTTAGCTACCAGTTTGCCGTCGTCATCCTTGCCGACAGCGCTGTCCTTGCTGCCGTTGCCGACCGAGAAGGTGGTGTACTGGCCAGTACCAGCCTGCACGTCACCAAGCGCGCTCGGCTGGCCGACCGCGTCGAGGCCCTCGAAGTGGCCGTTGGCACCCTTGAGATAGTCACGGGCGACGGTGATTTCCGAATCGCCCATGCCGTCGCCGATGAACAGCACCACATTCTTGGCTTTTTTGTTGCCGATAGCTGCGATGCGTTGCGCGCCGCCGTGCTGCGCCAGTTCCGCAACGGACTTGCCGTTGGGACTGTACGTGGTGTCAGCTGCGAGCGCCGGCGCGGCAAGCGCACCGAGCGTTGCGACGGAGGCGAGGGCCGCGATTGCGCCCGTGAGAGCCTTGTGCTTGCTCATGTTTCTTCTTTCTTCCATGCAGTTTCGTCTGTGCCGTCCGGTTTCGTCGATTCGTTGCGATCGAGGCGGTTTCCCGATTCGGTTTCCCGATTTCGGAGTCCCGTTTTCGGCTATACCTTCCAGCTATGCGGAACCTTTCCGCAACTGCATTTGCTTGGATCTTTCGATTCCACTGCTCACGCTATGTGCCGCAAGCCAACGCACACCGCACTACAGAAGAACGGCAGATGAACACTCATCGCCATATGATGACCGCAACATATCCACCGCATGAACAGGGGGAATACGGCCAATAAAATCGCCATATTCCGTCAAACAACACCCCCACCGCACCCCACAAGCCAAAATCCCCCACTGGCTGGATAAATCCAACCTCTCAGACCCCACTCACACGCCAAAAATCCCAGTGACTGGATAAAAACCACCTCTGACGCACCACTCACGCGACTAAATCATCCAGCCACTGGGAAAAATACCCGCGCCACTCAGCCCCGCGCAACCCGCGCCGCGCGCGTGGCCTTTACGGCCACGAACACGGACCGCACCAGCAGCACGCACAGATAGCAGGCGAACATAATCGCCCCAACTCGCGGCGAAACGGCGCCCGCAATCCACGTACCGAGCGGCGCGGTCACGGCCGCGGTCACACCAATAATCAGCGCGGTCCGCACGTGCGCCAACCTGCGTTTGAGGTTCGCCGCACTGGTCGTAATCGAATTCGGGAACATGGCCAGCAACGACGTGCCGCGCGCAACCAGGTCGGACGCGCCGAACAGCATCGACAGCGACGGCACCGCAAGCGCACCACCCCCAATGCCCAGCAGCCCCGCCAACGTGCCGATGACCACACCCAGCAACGCCAAGCCAATGCCGGTCACCACCGTCATGACGATCTGGTGGTCGCGCGACGGCACAAAACTCACCTGATTGATCACCACAAACACGAGAAACGCCACGAAAATCCACCGCAGCGCCAATTCCGGCAGCCGTGACAGCAGCCAACTGCCGATCTGCCCGCCGACAAACATGCCGCAAAACAGCAGCGCCGCGGCGAGCCAGTCGACGTGCCCGCCGGTCGCGTACGAAATGACGCCGGAAATGGAGGTCGGCACGATCGCCAGCGTGGACGTGGCGGCCGCGTTGCGTTGCGACAGGCCGAGCCAGACGAGCGCGGGCACGATCACCGTGCCGCCGCCGATGCCGAACGTGCCCGACAGCACCCCCACCAGCAGCCCGACGACGACCAGCACGACAATGCTGCGCGCCGATCCGTCGAGCGCAGTTTCGCCCGTTTGCATTTTCTGCGCTTGCATTTTTTGCGATTCTGCTTGCGATTCGGTTATTTGCGATTCCGACAAGCCGGTTTCGTCCGCCCGCGATTCCGCCCGCACTTCCGACCGCGCACCGTTCCGTTGCGTTTTCGAGCCTTCCACGCCTTCCGCGCTTTTCGAGCCTTGAACCGTATCTTCCGTATCGCCAGCCGCATCCATTTCGGTCACCCCGCGCCCAACTTCATTCCTCATATCGGTCTCCTTCACGGCCCGATACTACCCACCAATCGCATGCCGTCACCCGCCGAATTCCACAACCCGTCCGACGCCGCGCCCAGCACCCGCACGACAAGCCATCGCCCATACCCCCTTCTGCTCACGATCGCGACAAAATCGGCAGAATCGCAAGTCGTGAGCAAAAAGGGGTGTAAAAAGCGCCCAAAACCGCCAAAAACCGCCTGAATCATACCCCCATTTGCTCACGACCAAACAAAACAAGCCCAAAACACAAGACGTGAGCAAAAGGGGAGGCCCCCAACAGCAACTGCACACTAGCCGAGCACTGCAACCGACCACATCACATCGCCAATCGCAGCACGCAGCCATACGTGCGTCGCGACCCATACACCTCACCCACATTTTGTAACCCAAAATAACCCACCACGGTAACAAAAGCCGGAGGAACGAACCAAAAAACCAGTCAGAACCAGTACAAACCCACACGCCATCCGCATTTTGTAACCCAAACAGGCCCACCACAGTAACAAAAGCCGGAGGAACAAGCCAAAAGTCGGGGAAACGAGGCAGCCAAGGCCCCAGCAAAATCCAGCGGCACTACCGCGCGCCGGACGAGTGGCGCACCTCAGACACCTCAGCCAGCCGCACTACCTCCGCACGCCGGACGAGTGGCGCGCTCCAGCACCAGACGCACACGCACCGGCCACGCGACCGTGCCGCACAATCCAGGAGCGCCGCCACAGCCCGGCCAGCCACACGAGAGCGCACCCAACAATCAGCACCAGCAGCCCCACAACCACAGCCGCCACAGCCGTCATCTCCCCCGGCTCGTCATACTGCGTGGAATCAGGCACTTTCGGATTCGGAATTCGGTGCCCGCGCACGAGCAGCCTGTGTGAGTTGACACCGTACGGCGTGCACGTGATCAGCGTCGCGTAATCGGCCCCGGACTCAATATTCAGCTTGCTGATTTCGCTCGGCAGCACCACTGAGATCTGGTCCACTTGGTACGTGTAGGTTTCGTCGAGCACGTGGAATGCGAACGTGTCGCCTTTTTGCAGCTCGTCCAGGCCGGTCAGCAACCGGGCGGACGGCAGGCCGGTGTGTCCGGAGACCACCGCGTGCGTGGTCGCTCCGCCTACGGGCAGCGATGTGCCGGCCAAATGTCCGGCGGCGATCTGCAATACGCCGTCACTGGTGCCGTGATAGACGGGCAGTTTCACTTTGATGCGCGGAATGGTCACGTATCCCATGATGCCAGTGCCGGTCACGTCGAGCGTTTCATCATATTCGCGCTTCTGCGCGTCGGTCATGTGCCACCGGTCGCCGTTCGCGGCGAGCCGTTCGTTGTATTCGCGTGCCGCTTTCAGCATGGCCTTGCGTTCGGCGCCGGACATGTCTTTGGTCTGTTCCACGTAGCCCGCCACGGCGTACGACTGGTGCATGCGGTTCCACCAGTCGCTGAATGTCGGATATGCGATGAGGCCCAGCGCGCCGATCATGGCAATCGCGGAGATGGCAATCATCACATTGAGCAGCGCATTCGATTTCTTATGCTTGGCAGCCGGTTTAACCTGCGCACCCGGTTTAACCTGCGCATCCAATTCGACTTGCGCAGCTGGCTTGGCGTCCGATTCATCCGTCACGTTATTTATGCTACGCCCGCTTCCGCAAAGCCGTCTTGGCAACGATCAGCAGCACCAAGCCCGCGCCCAAGATGGCCACGGCAATCCAAGCGGCCTGCTGCACGTCGGCGCCGGTGTGCGGCTGGTCCGGCGTGGTGGGTGGCGTGTGCGTGTTGGTGATTTCAGTGGAGTCGCCTTCCACATCGGAGATGGTGGTGTAGCCGTCGGGCACCGCCGCTTCGACCACGGTCCATTCGTGGTCCGCGTCGAGATCCGTCCACAAATACGTCCACTTGTTGGACTCGTCCAGTTTCACGTTTTCCACGGGCTCGCCGTCGCGCAGGAGTTTCACGGTGATGGATTCGGGGCGCTTGCCGTCGGTGTTGTTGCGGTCGTTCCAGATTTTGCGCACGGTGCGTTCCACGGTTTTCGGCGGTTGCGCCACACATTCGGTTTTCGGTTCGATACTCAGCACACGCGACCCGCCGGAGACGCCGTCTTCGGGCACTGCGACGAGCATGCTGCCGGAAGAGCACGTCCATGTCTGGTTCTTTCCGGAGGCGTTGGCGACCTTCACGTCAACGCTGTCGGACACGGCCAAGTAGAGGCCGTCGGACAGTCCGGTGAAGGTCAGATGCCCGGAGGCGTTGGTGACACCGGTTGCCGTGGCGTCGGGTTTGTTCACCGCGATGAGTCCGGCGAGCGTGTTGGCCATGTCTCGCCACACCTGCGCGTCCTTGCCGGTCATCTTCGACCAGTCGACGGGGTAGGCGGTGGAGTCGGTGAACGGTGCGACGGGTTCGAAGGTGGCGCCGCCGCTTGCCGGGATCTGCCCGACTTTGTAGAGGTTGAAGCTGGCGTCCGAAATGGCGAAGTTGGTAGAATCGTCGCCAGTTTCGGAGTCCGAGCTTTTATGTTGGTAAGAAATGGCGATGCTGCCGCTGGCAGAGTCTGTTGTTGGAGCCGCGACGGCATCGCGAGTAGTGAATGCACAGGCTGCCGCGGCGAATGTGGCGGCGATTGCGCAGCATGCGGCGATGACGCGGCTTGCGATCGTGCGTTCCTTCATTGCCGACCCCTCTTCTGTGGATTGGAAAGTAAGCATGTTTGATTCGCCCCCAACGGCAAACCGGAAAATATATGGAGCCAGGCTGGATGCTCAAGAAATTAGGCAGTGTACAAGGGATTGAGGTCTTTATGTCTGACCGGCCTCCCCTCGTCTCGCCAAGGTGATCATTGCTGCCGCTCCTTTGCCTTGAGGGCCAGGAGACCAACCATGATCGCGGCGGTCAGCGAGCGGGCGCGCGAAAGCACGCGACCGGATGCCGATCGCATTCCCGAATAGTGCTGTGGCGCATTCTGCATGGTACCGTTACGCAGCTGCTTCATCCTGTCCCCCTGCCGCACGACTACAGCCCCCTCTAAGTTCCTTTCCAAGAGGTGACATCCTTTGCAGGAACGTCAACTCCCACGCTCTTCATTGCGCATATAGCGGTCTGCTATACACTTCTCCTCGCTTCATACCCTCGTTTGAGTACCCCTCAATGATAACCTTTGCAGTTATGAAAATCAATGAAACACTGCTACCCTACCCCCGCGACGCGTTATACCCTCCTCAAAATACTGCAATAAAGGCAAACATCGGCTGATATACCGCCGTTCCCGGCATTGCACAGACCACACTATCTCTGCAAATTTATTTTCATTATCACGCAGGAAATCGTACCCCCTTCTACGTGTTGCAACAAATAATTCTGCAAACATTTTCATATTTTGCATGCACCATTCGTTCCGTTGTACAACGAAAACAAAGCAAACCGCCCCTAAAAACAGCCCCCGTTATAACGCCATCATGACCACGGCACCATTACCAGCGAAACTGAGCGAATCGCATCCGCAACGACAATCGAAGCCTCCCGACCGACATGCAGATGCGGAGCAAAAAATGTGTCATGATCCTGATTTTCGCCGCAAATTTCGAATCATGACACATCCAGATGCCGAAAAAGCCAATTTTTCAACCGACTCATACCCCCGACACGCAATTTCGGCGGATTCGAACCAGTACGGGGGTGCACGATGTGTCACGATCCCGAAAAACAGCCCAAAATCAGAATCGTGCTACATATACGAGGGTGCGGAAACACAAACTCGGCCCCCGCAATAAAAACATCAACAATCCACAGAAGTAAAAAACACACGAAGACACAACCGGCAACCAATGCAACTATTACGGACGCACCGACTTCCTCACAAACGTCAGCAGCCCATCATAATCGAGATCCCCATTCGCAACTGAAAGAATGGAATGAAGCAGCTCACCATGATCAAAAGTCGCAGCAATGCCGCCTTCGCGTAAAAGAACCAGCATCAACGCCAATCCCGTACGCTTATTCCCATCAACAAAAGGATGCTGCGTAATCACCTCATATCCCAACCTCACCGCCTTCTCGCACAACGTAGGATACAAGTCCTCGCCCGCGAAACTCATCCAAGGAGAAGCCACGCATCCCTCAAGACAAGACAAGCTCCGCACGCCACCAGATCCACCATGACGACGTATCTGCAAATCGTGAATAGCAAGCACCGTAGGAACGTCAATCGGCTGCGTAACACTACGATTCACGCGCAAGAACCTCGAAGACATCGCGATACTCGTCATCTATCGCCCGGGCAGCATCAAGGTACCGATCCTGCACCGCATCCTGCCGCGACCCTTGAGCCGGTGCCGCAACCGGATCCAGCGGAACGATCTTGAAAGCAGGCTTGTTGTTCTTAAAGACGGTAACGGAAACACGGTCATGCATGACTTTGTCCGTGATGGCTTTCAAATCGCGACGCACATCCGTATAGCTAGCCGTTAGTGGCATCACAGCCCCCATCCTTTGTATGGCACCATATTCAGTACATTATATTGTACAGAATTCTTTTATCGGACAGCGCCTGTCCAACTTCTGGATCATCGATACGTGAAGACTGCCACCGGCGGCGCGGATGCGGAACAAAATGTGTCACGATCCCGAAAAACAGCCCAAAATCAGAATCGTGCTACATATACGGGGTATCGAAGCATTATGACGAGGTGCAAAGGCATTACGGGGATGCAGGGACGCAAACCCAACCACCAAACCGCACAATCAAACAGCAGCGTTACCCACAAGGCTGAAAGCACACGAGGGCGCACACCACTTCGACCCCGCAAGGATTCCGAGCCCTACACAACGCAGCCAAAATACCAGCCAAAACACCGCGGTTCCGAATAAGACCACAATGCGACCATGCCCCGCTCATCTTCGACCCCAGCAGCCTCGGCGAAATCGCGCCCAGGCCCAGAACCGGAACCTACTGCTCCCCGCCGAACACGGAATCAGTGCCACGCAGCACCAGCTGCGCACGCACCACTTCGTACGGGTTCTCCAGCGGCTCCCCCGCGATGAGCTTCATGGCCTTTTGCGCGGCCGCGCGACCCATCGCATACGGTTCCTGTCGCATGGTGGTCAGGTTCACGGTGTCGGCGTACGGCGAATCGGCGAAGCCGATAATCGAGTAATCAGAAGGCGTGTGGTGGCCGTACCGTTCCAAACGCAGCACCAGCGGAATCGCCATCATATCCATCTGGCAGCAGATGGCGTCCGGGAATTCGTCGAGCGCCAGCAGCGCGGTCAATGCCGAATCGGCGAACGTCTTGCCACGCGGCACGGAAACGACGCGCCACTTGAAGTCGTGCGTGCTTTCCATGGTCTTGCAGGCGCGGATGAAGCCCTGTCCACGCGAGTCGATGGAGGAATTGATGGAGTCGATGGCGTCGGAGCACACGTACACGATGTTTTTGTGGCCAAGGTTGATGAGGTGCTGCGCGGCGATGAACATGCCGTCCTCATCGTCGATGGAGATGGTGGCGTCGAATCCGCTTTGCGTCGGCGTATTGATGCCGATGATCGGCACGTGGATGCGTTTGAGCTGCTGGATTTCCTTCGGATCCACGCCGAACGACGTTACGAATACGGCGTCCACGTTGCGGCGGACGGGCAGATTCGTGAAGAATTCCTTGCGATTTTCGGCGGTGTCGACATGCTGGAACAGCGAGATGTCGTACCCGGCGTCGTGCATGACGGAGTCGATGCCGGAGAACACTTCCGTATTGAACCAGCTGGTGATTTCCTCGTTCATCAGCATCGCCACACGGTACGATTGGCCGGATTTCAGCGACGTGGCGGAACGGGAGATGTTGAAATCAAGCTTGTCCGCCGTTTCCAGCACCTTGCGACGTGTACGTTCGGACACCAGTTCCGGACGCTTGAACGCGCGCGATACCGTGGAAATCGACACACCCGCGGCCTTGGCCACCTCGCGAATGCCTGCTCTATCCATCTCTCAACCCCTTTGCGGTTCTAGCATCATAATCACAAACGTTTCCAACCTTGGAAACACTCGCTTGAGCCGCGATGCTCTCTCAATCTGTTTCTATCATACTGCGAACGTTGTCAAAAATCACGCCAGTGTTGCACAAATCGCACAAATTATCAAAATAACCGGGTAGACCGCGTAAAAAGCCCATTTCGTCCACTGATGCTTATAGCCCAGCTTGCCGTTGTAGTAGTGCACGAACGCCACGCCCACGCCCGGCGCGATCATCATCACCGCGCCGAACAGGCCAGCGGTGAACATCATGGAATTCTCATGCGAGCGCATCAGCGTGAAGATCAGCACGAAGCCAAGTGTCACGGAACCGATGCTCATCATGTGCTGGCGTAGGCCGATACGCAGCAGCAGGTCCCACAGCAGACCAATCACCACCAGTCCGACCGACAACAGCACCTTCATGGCCTTCTGATAGCGCGACGCCACCCAGTCGAGCGCGGCAAGCACAACAAACGCAACGAACAGGCCGAAAACGGAATTCTGCGAGCTCAGGTCGAAAGCCTTATGCGATGTGGCGAGGTCGTACGGCACCTCGCACACCACGGCGAGAATGAACAGCTGCAGGCCGTACGCGACCCGGCTGTGCGTTTCACGGAAACCCTGCACCAGCAGCCACGCGTAGATCGGAATGGCGAACCAGGACACCACTTCGCTCAGGACCATCGCCGTCAGCGACGTCATATTGTTGGTATCGGAGCCGAAGAACAGCGGCACAATGGTGGTGCTGCCGGCGGACAAGGCCAACGCCACCGCGCCGATGACCTTAAGCTGGAACACCGTCAGTCCGCGACGCTTTTTCCTGTTGCGGCGAGCGCCGCCGAATCCGATTTGGTAGGTCGAATCGGTTCGAGCTCCCTGCTCGGCATAGCCTTCCATATGTCCTCCTATTGCGATTTTTCCGCGCGTCGCACGTGGCACGTGCACCTTACGCACGCCTTACGCACGTATGCCTTTTACGACTTGCGACTTTTCCTTGCGACTTTCCCGCACGCCACAGCGGCTTCCCGCACGTCCCATGCGATTTAAGCTCAGCGCCCACCGCGCGCCTTATGCGTCCAGCACGAATTTCAGCAATCCGTCGTAATCGGCTCCGGTAAACGAACATACCGCATGCTCTGACGCCGCCGGATCATTGGCGGGCGAAATCTCCGTGCGGAAATACGCGGCATCAAGTCCCGCGGCATTGGCGCCGATGATGTCGTTGCGTTCGTCGTTGCCCACCATGAGCGCATGCTTGGCGGTGACGAATTCGCGGTCGAGCGCCAGCATGTACAGCTCGCGGGACGGCTTGCGCATCTTCTCCTCACTGGAGATGATCACGTCGTCCAGCACGCTCGCCAAACCGGTCATCTCCAGTTCGGGCCTCGTGTAGCATGCCTGCGCGTTGCTCAGCAGCACCACCACGACGCCGGCGTCCTGCAGACGTTCGATCATGTCCAGCGCGCCCGGATACAGACGGATCATGCTGGTGCTGGCCTGGCGGAACGCCCATGCGGCCTTTTCCGCGGCCTGCGGCAGCGCCAATCGGCGTTCCGCCTCATCGTCGCGGTTCATGAGCAGCGAGCGGTACACGGGCAGGATGTCAAATTCCCCCCACCCGTCGCGCACGATCGCACGATTGGCCTGGTGCACCATCTCACGCGCCTCAAGTTGGTCGAACCGTTCGCGCATCTCGTCAAGCGACCCATACTGCGCGCCCAGTTCATGCACGCAGTCATATAAAGCCTGCCAGGCGGCTTCGCTTTGCTCATCGGTACGAATATCGATCAGTGTTCCGTACAGGTCGAAGAACACCACCTCATATCGTGGATCTTGCGCTCCGGTTTCCACTTTCGTGTCCTTTCTGGTCTTCCGGCCTCGTTGCCGTAGCGGGGGGCACGGCGACCGCCACTTTGCGATCGCCGCATGGGTTCTCTCTTCGAGAGTATTACTGCAACCTCCAGATTGCAAACGTATGCGCCGGCATGATCAGATAATCGTCGTCACCTCCCCCTGTGCTGACGCCACCCCTCTGCCGGACACTCCAAGGCAGCACCAGTAACGATGCATCTCACCGGAATCGCCTTCCACAGCCGCGGCGGCCACGTCCACCACGCCGGTGCGATCGGACGGATTGACGGCTACCAAGTAATCACCGACGCGGAACACCAGCTCATCGCCTTCCGTGTCGACGATCTTGCGATTGCCGTCGAACCATCGCGCATCGCTTTTGCGCAGGGCGATCAGCTTCGCATAGAAACCGATCAGATCGCGCATATGCCAAGCGCGGTTCCAATCCAGCCAGTTGAGCTCCTTGGTCGAATCGTACGAATCGGAATTGCCGTATTTGGTGCGCGCGAACTCCTCGCCGGACAGCATGAACGGAATGCCTGCCGATGTGAGCACGATGCCGGCGGACAGACGATTGGCCCCCAGCACATCGCGCAACGCCTGTGCCATCTCCGGTCCGACGGCGTCCAGTCCCTGTTCGGAGAAATCGGCGTCATGCAGCGCCTTCGGCACATCCACCGTGTTTTCCTCGTCGCCTTCGGCCACGGCGCTGCCCAGCAACGCCTTCCGGCCGGTCGCTATGGCGCTAGGCGTCCACCGCCTCGCGCACGGCCACGGCGTTGGCGTGCATGACGCCGTTCACGTAGCCGGGGCGATCCGAATAGAACACGTGGCCTTTGATGGTGTCGCGCGTGGTGTCGCAGAAGTGGCCGATGCGATCGTCCAACTGCGCAAGCCCCTGCTTGCCGGCGAGCAGCGTGTCCGCGGCCGGGAATCTCGTTCAACGCGGCGCGCACGGCATTCATGGTGTCCACGTCAATCAGACCCATCAGATCGAAACGGAAGCCGTCTATATGGTATTCGCGAGCCCAGAACGTCACGGATTCCACGATGAAACGGCGGAACATCTTACGTTCGGTGGCCATGTCGCAGCCGCAGCCGGAGCCGTTGGCGAACGCCCCGTTGGGCTTGCGGCGCAGGAAGTATTTCGGCACCGTACGTTCGAACCAATTGTCGGTGGAGAACATGTGGTTGTAAACCACATCCATGATCACCTTGATGCCCGCACTGTGCAGCGCCTGCACCATCTGCTTGACCTCGCGGATGCGCGTGGAGCCGTCGAACGGATTGGTGGAGTACGAACCTTCCGGCACATTGTAGTTGACCGGGTCGTAGCCCCAGTTATAGCGATCGCAGGTCTCTTCGTCCACGGAACCGAAGTCGTAGATCGGCATCAGCTGCACCGCGGTCACACCGAGCTTCTTCAGATAATCGATGCCCGTCGGGAAATCGGGATGGCCTTCCAGCGTAGTGCCATCGTCCGTGAAAGCAATATATTTTCCGCGGTGCGATTCGGGGAAGCCGCCGGCCGGGTCGTTGCTGAAATCGCCCACGTGCGTTTCCCAGACCACGGTCTGCGCAAGCGGAACGTCGGGCGTGCGGTCGTTTCCCCAGCCGTCCGGATTAGTGCGATCGAAATCGACGACCATGCTGCGGCGACCGTTCACTCCGGCACCGTACGCCCACGGGTCGGCGACGCGGTCGACGGAACCGCAATCGCGTTCGATCAAAAAGTCGTAATACACGCCGTGCGTGATGGCGGCGAAATCATGCGTCCAGGAACCATCGGATTCCGAACGCATCGGGTACTGTCCGATCAGAGCGTCGCCGTCTTCCCCCGTAGAGCCGCGCATGAACAGTCGCAGTGTCACCTTCTGTGCGGAAGGCGCCCAGAGAGCAAACTGGGTGCCGGTTTCAGTAACCACGGCACCCAGCGGCCGTTCCAGACACAGCGGGAACGGTTCGGCGACGCTCGTATTCGGCTGTGCGAAGCTGTCTACGAGCGTCATATCCTTTGCCTTTCTTTAGCCCTTCACGGAGCCAGCCATGGACTCCTGGTAGAAGCGCTGCATCACAATGAACAGGATGGCGATCGGAACGGAGATCACGACCGCGGCCGCGGCGAAGCGGGCAAACCAGTTCTGGATATATTCCTTCTGCAGCATGAGCCACAGACCCAATGCCACGGTGTAGTTGGATTGCGTACGGCAGATCACCTTGGCCATGACAAAGTCGAGCCACGGGGTCAGGAAGCCGATGATGGCCTGGTAGACGATCATGGGCTTGCAGATCGGGATGATGATCTTATGGAACACCTGGAAACGGGTGCAACCGTCGAGCAGGGCGGTTTCGTCCAGCGAGGTCGGAATGGTGTCCATATAGCCCTTCATCACGTAGAAGCCAGCGCCGGAACCGGCGGAGTACACGAGAATCAACGCCACGGTAGTCATGGTGCCGCTTGACAGGCCCAAGGCCTTCAAGATGAAGTAGATGGCGGTGACGGCCATGATACCCGGGAACATGCCAAGAATCAGCACAACGTTCATGAAAGTCTTGCGCACACGGAAACGCATACGGCTCATGCAGTATGCCACAGAGAGCACGAAGATCAGAGAAATCGCACAGGTGAAGCAGGCGATGATGAACGTGGTGCCGAACATCTTCGGGAAGTCCAACACGTTGCGGTCGGTGAACAGCACCCTATAGTTGTCCAGAGTCCACTCCTTCGGGAAAAAGGAGCTGGTGTACGGGGCGGTGTTCTTATTGAACGACTCCGCGAACACCCATACGATTGGGACGAGCCAGATGACGGCCAGAATGGCCAGGAACAAGTGGGCGAACACGTCGCCGGTGATACGGCGGATCTTCTGGTCGTGCAGAAGGCCGTGGCTTTCCACTTTGGTTGCGGAATGCTTGTTGCTCATCGGAATGCCTCCTCATTCTTATAGGAGCCGGAATTGCGGTAGGTGATCAGCGAAACGATGGCCAACACGACGAAGGTCATGATGCCGATCACGGCACCGAGATTGTAATCCTGCTTGTCCACGGTCAGCTTGTACAGCCAGGTGATAAGCAAATCAGTGGAGCCTGCGGAATCACCCAATGGCGTAGGATCGCCGCCGGACAGCAGATAAATGACGTTGAAGTTGTTCACATTGCCCGTGAAGGTGGTGATCAGATACGGGGTGAGCACGAAGATAATGTACGGCATGGTGATCTTAGTAAAGATCTGCCACCAGTTGGCACCGTCGATCTTCGCCGCCTCATACTGATCGGCCGGAATGTTCTGCAGAATACCAGTGATCTGCATGATGGTGTACGGAATACCGACCCACAGGTTGAGGTTGATGACGATTACGGTGACACGGGCCCAAGTGGCGTTGGTGAAGAACGGCAGCGGACTATCGATCCAACCCCACGTCTGCAGCATGCGGTTCACCGCGCCCTGCGGCTGGAGCATGGTGTGCATGACCAACAGGGACACGAACTGCGGCACGGCGATGGACATGGAGAAGCATGCGCGCCAGAAACCCTTGAAGTGGGTGGTCTTGCGGTTGATGATCATGGCCACGAACATGCCGAAGAAGAAGTTCAGGAAAGTGGCGAAGAAGGCCCAGACCAATGTCCACACCAGCACACGTCCGAACAGTACGGCGTTAACGGTGCCGCCGCTGTTGGAGAAAACCTTGGCGAAGTTCTCAAAGCCGACCCAGTGGAACAGCACGAGGTGATTGTGGTCATAGCTGGTGAATGCCATTGAAATCATGAAGATCAACGGCAGCACGGTGAACACGGCGATGCCCAGCGTGGGCAGGAACATCAGCAGAACGTGCGCCTTGGCATCGAGCAGCTCGCGGACATCGTCCATGAAGCTCGGAGCCTTGCCGTTCTCCTCGAGCAGCACCTGGGACTTGTATGCAGAGCGCACGGACATGACCCACAGGCCGATGAAGGCAGCGGTGATAACCAGAGTGGCGACACCGTACAACAGGATGACCACGGAACGGTCAGGTTCAGTGTAGACCCAGAAGCCGTCGACCAGCTTCTTGCCGCCTGCATTGGTGCCCAAGGTCGGCAACTTGGAAAGATAGTCCACGCCATTGATTGCCATGAACACGAAGCATGCGATTTCCAGCGCCAGCATGGCAATGCCCTTGACATACTGCTTGCGCACGATATTGCCAAGACCAAACACCACTGCGGAAAGCTTAGTGAACAGGTCACCACGCCGGAACGCCGCCCACCGGCGCGACATGCACGTGATCCTCGATCTCGTGCCAGGCCACACCAGCGAGGAACACGAGTGGTTCCACCGCAGTTGCAAGGTCGAACGAAACAATTATTCCGACCGCTACATCTGGACAGACTCATGGATCTCCGGTGGCGACGGACTGCCATTCATCGGCGTCGAATCGCCCCGCAACGGTACCTACATCTTGAACTTCTTCAAATGCCAGCCGGCGCTCAACTACGGTTTCGCGCACCCCGAACGTAGCTGGCAGAAGCCAGCCCTTAGTCCGGACGCGAAGGCCACTTGCGACGCGATGGTGGACGTCATGCGGTTCTGGCTTTCCCGTGGCGCAGACGGCTTCCGCGTGGATATGGCCGACAGCCTCGTCAAAAAGGACGATGAGGGCAAGCCTTACACCATCCGCACCTGGCAGTACATGTTCGCCCGGATCCGCCCGGCCTTCCCCGAAGCCGCGTTCGTTTCGGAATGGGGACGGCCAGAGGAGTCGATGGCCGCCGGCTTCGACATGGATTTCTATCTCGATTGGCGTTGGGACGGCGTTCCCAACGGCTACAACATGCTGTTGCGCAACGTGGACGACCCGTTGAGCCGCAAGGGCGACAAGAGCTATTTCAACGCCGATTCCGGCACGCCGATCAGCGAATTCCTGGACGAGTACGAGCCGCGTCTGCGCGAAGCGGAAACGGCCGACGGAAATTTTAATTTCATCACCTGCAACCACGACACCGCACGCGTGGCGCCGCGACTGTCGCAGCGCGAAATCGCCCTGGCATACTGCACGCTGTTCGCGATGCCGGGCGTGCCGTTCCTGTATTACGGCGACGAAATCGGCATGCGATACCGCGCACTGCCCGGCAAAGAAGGCGGCTACGTGCGCACCGGTTCGCGCACACCGATGCAGTGGGGTGCGAACGACGCATCCGGAGCACTTCACGTGTCCGATTCTGCAGAATCGGACACTCGGGCTGGCGATGTGACCGGTGGCAGCTACCTGCCCGCCGACGCCCCGACCGTCGCCGCACAGCAGGCCGACGCCGAATCACTGTGGCATACGGTGCGCTCCATACTCCACGTCAAGAGGGAATGCGACGCCTTGCGGTCGGGGGCTACGTTCCATGCAATCGAACGCGATAGAGTGTTCGTTTTCGAGCGTTCCACCCACCTGCAGAAGCTGATCATAGCCGTCAATCCAAGCCGCGATTGCAAAGCTTTGCAGTTACCAGATGGTAGTTATCGGACGATTTTCAGCATCGGCGAAAACGAAATTAGCGGCACTTCGCTGCGTCTAGGTCTGCAAAGCTTTGC
>ERZ506883.273-NODE-273-length-24370-cov-6.40103_pt1 | contig 24370 bp, 25 predicted proteins | sample MGYA00513177_ERZ506883 | MGnify/ENA metagenome assembly ERZ506883 | reverse complement strand
TACTTTGGAGCGAATTTTAAGCTGCCTAGCACATTACCCTATGTAATCTTATAGCGTATCTAGACCCTAACTATTTTTATATAGTCGGTTTTCCTTCGCTAAATTTGTAGCCCACACCCCATACAGTAATTATATATATCGGATTGTCTGGGTCGGGTTCTATTTTCTTTCGGAGCTTACGAATGAATGAGGATAGATTGCTGGTATTTATCGGTGTACTGTCAAATCCCCATACATTTTCATAAAGCTGTTCTTTGGAAAATACCTGTCCTCTATGGAGATAAAGATAATTCAGCAGGTCAAACTCCTTTGAGGTTAAAAAAAGTAAATCTCCGTTTTTATTGACAACGCTTCTTGTAAAGGGATTAAGAATTAACTCCTGTTGATTTTGGTTAATAGACAAAGAGGACACCGAAAATTTTTTTGACAGCCATTCTAACGTTTGTTTAAATACTTGTTCTTCTTTATCCGAAAATTCGATTACTAATATTTTCCCATATTACCACCTGCCGTTATATAGAGCATTTTAAAAATGACTAAAATTTTAATTGCGTATTATTTCAATAATAGATTGCTTTTTCCACGAGCGAATAAGCCATACTGTAAGAAGCGTCTCAATCAAAACCATAACTATTACAAATACACTAAATGAAACTAGAGGAAAGACAAACCCTGTGGACATACCAGCATTTTTCAAAGAAGTGCCAATTATATATCCCCCTGGTATACCAATAATACATGTAATAAAAATAGCAACCATAATAATAAACAAGCCCTCAAATATAAAAGATTTTTTTAACTGCTTATCTGTCATACCAATTGATTTTAATATACCCATTTCTTTTTTCTGAGCTAAAAGATTGGTAATAGTTAGATTTATTTGATTGATTGTTGCAAATATCCATAAAATAATTGCAATGGTATAGGCTAAAGTAAAGCCAGCACTGTTATCAGACTGATGTTTCGCAATTATTTCTTCAAGAGTTAATAACTGGACATCTTTATTTTCAACAATTAAATGTCTAAGTTGTTGTTCAATAGTTTGATAGCTTTCGGGTTTTTCTTGTATTTCTATTGCATAGGTACAATCATAACCAGCAAATTTTTTCAACGCTTCTTCCGATATTCTAAAAAGGTAACCACCCATTCCATCTTTACTGGAAGTAATTGCACCAATTTTTAATTCTTTTGTAATTGTTTCACCATTATAATTTTGAAAACTGAATGATACCGTATCACCAACTTGAGGTTTCCAATGGTAAACATCATAGATACGGTCAGGGTCACTTACAACCAATTCTGTTTCATCTGTAATTTTCCCCGATAAAACAGCTTTATTTAAAGTTTCCATATCTTTTTCGTTGTATCCCAATAACAATGTATTATCAGTATTTTTTCCATCTACGGAAAATTCCGTTGGAAGAGCAGAGTAAGTAAATACTTCTTGAACACCCTCCATATTTTTTACTTGCGTAACATAATCAGAAAAATATTCTTTTCGTAAAATTGAATCTAAATCCTCACTGTCATTTTCCAAATCAACACTGATTTTGAAATCTCCATATCTCATGTCCCAAGAGCGAGCCATGCTTTCTGCATTAAAAGAGCTTTGATAACTTGCAGAAAGAAAGAATATAATTCCACATAAGCTCATTGATAAAATAGTCAATAATGATTTTTTACGGTTTCTAGAAAGACTAATTTTAGCTAAATATAAAGGAGTAATGTTATGACTTTTATGTTTTCTATAATTTACAATTTCAACTTGATTTTTTAAAGCCGAAATTGGAGAAACATTTGAAGCGATTTTTGCCGGCTTATGCACGCTAATATATACAAGTAATAGTCCAAATATACATGCGCCTAACAATGAGAGTATAGAAGCAAGAAACGACCACCCTTTTGATTGCAAACAATAGCTAATGATACTTCCAATAATGCAACCAATTATAATGCCTGGGATTGCAAGCATATAGCCTTCTTTAAGAACAATTTTGTAAATCTGTTTTTTACTTGCTCCTATTGTTCGCAACTGTCCATATTCAGCAACTTTTTGTCCAACAGAAATATAAAAAATACTATAAATCACAAGTGCGGACGCTAAAAACAGAATGAGTGCAATTATTCCATATATCAAATAATTGCTGAATGAAATTTGAGCATTTACATAATCGTAATAACCACTAATAGTCCAATTATTAAGACCAGTATTTTCCGAAATCTGCGAAAGTATCTCTGTTGCTTCATCTTTACTAAGCGTGTCGGCATTTTCAAGCCATACATATCCATTTAGTAAATCATTTCCACGAAGTTCTTGGCATTTAGACTTTGAAACAAAAATCGGGAAAGTAGTAGTATTTTCATCAAGTAATATACCTACAACTATAAATTCTTCTGTTCTTCCATTTATGTTTAACTTTACTTTAGAATTTAGTTTAGGTGATTTACTTTCACTTGTAAAAAAAAGCGTCTGTAACAGCTATTTCATTCTTGTTTTGTGGATATTTCCCCTCAAAATTAGAAACTAATTCAAACATCGTATCATCATAATATATGAGGGATAATTCTTTTGAATTATATTTGATATTTTGAATGTTGCATGAAAGTCCAACACTCTTTACATCTTCTTCAGATAATATCTTTTCTTTATTATTTTCTGTAATGTCAAAGAAAATCCCTTGGTGTAGTTCCTCAACTTCGGTTTGATTTTGATGAATGATATTTTGAACAGTAAGTAATGACATCATTACCATAGAAACTGCTACAATAATTGCTATAAGGCAAAATAAATTTTTCTTTCTATCGAATTTTACACTTTTTTTAGCCAGCTTTTTAATTATTGCACTTGTATCATTTTCAAAAGCCCATATCATAATTCCATTCCTCCTATAATTTTTCCATCCTCGATTCGAATTATGCGGTCTGCCATACGTGCAATATCATCATTATGTGTAATCATTATAATAGTCTGATTAAATTCAGCACTGGTACGTTTAAGTAATCCCAAAACATCGCCACTGGTTTTACTATCAAGGTTTCCTGTTGGCTCGTCTGCAAGAATGATTGCAGGCTTAGTAATCAATGCACGTGCAATCGCTACTCGTTGCTGTTGTCCACCAGAAAGATTATTGGGCATATTATTAAGTTTATCTTTTAATCCTAACATGGTTACAATGGTGTCCATAAATTTTTTGTCTACCGTATCTCCATCTAATTCAACAGGTAACACTATATTTTCATAAACATTCAGCATAGGAACAAGGTTATAATTTTGAAAAATGAAACCTATATTACGACGACGAAAAACAGTAAGTTGTTCATCATTCTTCTTTGCAAGTTCAACTCCATGTACAATAACTTTTCCGCTAGTGGGCGTATCTAATCCTCCAAGAAGATGAAGCAAGGTGGATTTTCCACTTCCAGAAGTACCTACAATGGCTACAAATTCTCCTTTATCTACAGATAGCGTTACACCATTGAGAGCATGAACAGTGTTTGGCTCCATTCCATAATATTTTTTTAAATCAACTGTTTGTACTATACACATACTAAGACTCCTTTCAAGGCTTCCCTCTTTACTATCAATAGTATAAAACAGAAATGTTACAGAAATGTCCGAGGTAATAAAATAATTACGTTATTAACAGGGAAAAACGTTACAAAATTGGGACATTTTATAAAAAAACAACGAATAACAATAGAAGTTATTCGCTGTAATATAAGTTAATACAAGGGAAGCAGAACAGAAAATGTAGAACCTTTGCCTAAAGTTGATACAACCTTAATATAACCACCTTGTCGTGTAATAATCTCCCTTGCTAAATACAATCCAATTCCAACACCAGGTTGGTTATGAACACTTTCTTCACGATAGAAACGTTTAAAAATAGTAGCTTGATTACTTTCAGAAATACCCTTTCCATTATCAGTTACTTTGATTTCAACATACATTTCTCGCATTTCTACACTTAAACTAATTTTCCCAAAACTATCCGTATATTTAACTGCATTATCCAAAAGGTTAAAAATGGCTTCCGCTGTCCATTTGCTATCATGTAATATAGCTAGTGTTTCTGGACAATTTACTGTTACCGTAATATTTTTTTCTTCCGCAGTATATATTATTCCACTCAAGGCTTGAGCAACTGTATCATATAGACGACTAGTTTTCTTTTCCAATCTAATAACACCTGTTTCTAAACGAGAAGTTTTCACTAAAGCTTGAAAAAGGAAATACAATTTATTTGTCTGGTTACAAATATCTTTTGTAAATTCTATACGTTCAGCTTCTGTCATAGATTTAGTCAATAAAGTATCAGCTACCATTTTTAAATTGCTTATTGGTGTTTTAACTTGGTGTGAAATATCCGAAACAAGCGTCTGAAGTTCCTGTCGTTCCTTACTTACTTTACAATTATTTTCGTGCATAATTTGATACAGACGATTCAACCGATGATTAATTCGAGCAAACATGGTGTCACTGTCCTCGTCCTTTTTCGGTATTTCATCATTAGAAATCATATTATCCAATATTTTGCATAATTCAGAAGTAAATAAAGAAAGTCTTTTTCCAAATCCCCATGTTAAAATTGTAATCCATATAAGACTACAAAAAATAAATATTACTCCTGTCATCAGCACAATTTCACTTGAAGTTATATAAAAAATAATGATAGTTATTAATAGCATTGAAAGCATAACACCAATAAAAATACTAGAGAAAAGTTTTTTCACGGACAAAGTATCTACATTCATTTAGCACTTCCTCCTGTCCACATATAACCCATACCATAAATTGTTTTAATATATGGTACATCGCCAAGTTCTATTTTACTGCGTAAACGACTGATAGCCGTTGTCAGTGTATGCTCATCTATAAATTTTTCATCTATATCCCAGAGCTTTTCTAAGAGTTGTTGTCGTGTAAGAACCTGCTTAGGATTTTTACGAAATAAATTCAACATTTTATACTCTGTTGTAGACAAGTTTATTGGATTGCCATTGAAAAATGCACTTTGCTCTGAAAAGTCCAAAAACAATTTTCCATCATCAAAAATGTCTTTTGTGAATTTGTGGTGTTCAAACATAGTAAACATTGCACTAATTTTACGCTGTAGGGCATTTATAGAAAAAGGTTTTGTGATATAATCAACAGCTCCTAGTTCATATCCTCGAATTTGGTCACTTTCTTGGTCGTTTGCAGTTAGAAAAATCACCATAGTATCTGGATATTTAGGCTTAATCAATTTACATATATCATACCCGTTTCCATCAGGAAGATTAACATCAAGCAAAACCATATCATATTGTTGATTTTGCAACTTATTAGTGGCATCTTTTGCGTTTGTGGCAGAAGTAATGTTATATCCATCAGAAGCTAAATTGTAAACCAACGTTTTGTTTAACAAATTATCATCTTCAACAATCAATATTTGTTTCATTTTATTCAATCCCTTTCATTTAGTTTTCTGTTATTGTAAATATATCTTCAATCGTTACATGGAAAACCTTTGCGATATTCCAAGCTAACACAAGAGAGGGATTATAACGTCCTTTTTCAAGATTTCCAATCGTTTCCCTGCATACTCCAACAACTTTTGCTAAATCTTCTTGTTTCATATCATATCTGGCTCGGTATTCCTTTATTCTGTTTTTAATCATCATTACACCTCTTAATGTGGTATATTTTCAATATTACATTAAAAATATACCACATAGGTATTAGTAAATCAATAAATGCCGAAACATCACTCAATAATCTTCCAGTTGGTATCCTTATGAAGCGTTAGTTCATACTGTGATACCTGTGTTGCTTTTGTCTGATTATCAATGAACTTCACAGCAACTTTCACTTTCACATTGTCCCCGTCCTTTGTAAATACGGGATTGACCAGCTCGGAGTAGAGATAGTCCCCGTTTATCGGCTCAAGGACATTGCCAGATACATAGTATGCAAGCTCGGTTTCCTTAGCGTTCGGGTACAGCTTGAAGAATGTTTCCAGAAATGCGGTAGCGTCGGCTGTGGTGTCAGCGTCCACGCTTGCGTCGGCTTCCTGTTTCTTTGGCTCATATTCGGATTTCTGGACTGCTGGGGCAAGGGTAGGGTTCTGTATGATTACCATATCCCCATTATCATCTACATGGACTTTGACCGTATAGGTTTCTGATACATTCCTTGTCTGGTCGTTCTCCTTTATCTGCTGATCTACTTCGTAGGTAGCGATAAAGTCGTCCTCTCCAGCCTGTTCTACGTCCCAGATGATTACGTCCGTTACCGTGGAGCTGGTCGGAATGTCTGTCCTTATGGTGTCAACATTCAAATCCTGCAATTCCTTTGTCAGATAATTACTGATTGCCTGCGTCCTTGCTTCGATAGCTTCCTTGCTGTTGCTCCATGTATAGTAGGATTTACAGAAATTCTTCACGAAATTTTCAATCCCGTTAGTATCATTCAAGCGGAGCTGTACGGTTTCTTTCTCATGTACCGTGTGCATATCAATGGCGGTAAAATTCTTGTATATCCCAAAGCTCACGCTTGCGATAAGCACCACCCACAGGGCGATAACGGTTTTCTTATGTGTACCGACTTTTACAGTACGGATTTTCTTTTCTTTTGGCTGTTTCTCTTTTTTCTTGAACATTTAAAATTCCTCGCTTTCTATTGTCTGATTCTTCCTGCACCGATTAAGTGCTGTTGCCAGTAGGGGATTGTAAGGTCGGCATATCCGATACCCGACGAACCTGCATGGTACATCTGCGTAGGAGATACCACTATCCCCACGTGGGTGACATAGCTTCCTGCGTCATAGGTGCTATGGAAAAATACCAAGTCCCCAGCCTTTGCCTGTGAGAGTGGGATATGCTGGGTCACGTCATACTGTTCCTGTGCGGTTCGTGGCAGAGTGATACCAGCTTTTCCAAAACACCACTGGGTCAGTCCCGAACAATCAAAACTTGTGTTGGGATTGCTACCGCCGTACACATACTTCCAGCCTTGATACTTCAACGCTTCGTTCATAATCGCCTGTACGGTTTCATCATCAAAGTGTGCAAGGGTTATGTACTGGTTGACAAGCTCGGCATAAAACATATTCCCGTAGGCATACCGCCAGCCCCCGTTACGCTCAATGGCTATCGGGTTGTTATAGGTTACTTTCTTTCCACCCGACTTTTCCCTTGCGAAATTCTCTGCTAAGGCAAAGGTATGTTTCTTCCCGTTTTCTGCCACATATCCGACATAACTACCGCCGTAGTTATAGGACTGTATCGCTACATTCAAATCCTCGATACCTTGATTTTTGCAGGAAGAAAGCAGGGACGCAAAATACTTACACCCCTGCTTAATTGAGCTTTCTGTATCTAAAGAGTTGGGCGGTAGTCCCAGACTTTCTGAACTCTGCATAACGTCCTCGGCTGTACCGCCACTTTCTACCTGTATGATTGCCAGCAGGACATTGACATACTCGGAAATACCGTTCTCCTTTGCATATTTTTCCACCATAGGCTGATGTTTCAGCACCTCGGCAGACAAATTCATGCCCGTAATCGGCGGAGAAAATCCGTTTCCGCTGTCGTCGTCCTCGGCACTAACCAGCACCCCGAAGAACAGGACGAGGGAAAAGAGGAAAACACTTCCCAAAATCAATAAATACTTTATCCTCATGGTTTACGTCCTTTCTTTGTCTTTTGTATCTGTTTCTGATTGTTGTTCTTTATAGCTTCTGTCTGCTGGCTGGTCTGGGCGGAAGAACGGCTTGCTTTCTGTATGATCGGAGCAGGATTTTTTCGGTCTATGCCAGAAGAAAGCGGACGTTTGACAGGCTGTGCCGTAACATTTTGTGTATGCACTCTTTCAGAAACAACAGGACGTTCCCTTTTCTCTGGTGTCGTCTGGTTCTTGTTCCCAGAAGAAGCGGTAACAGGTCTGTCATGCACACGGGTAGCTCCTGCTGTCGCTGATCCGTCTGCCTTTCTTCCAGACTGTTTCGCTTCCTGTGCCTTTTGAAGCCTCATACGCTTGTCTGCAATATTCTGTCGGTGCTGTTCCTGTTTCTCCAAGCGTCCCGTCTGTCGGCTCTGTTGTTCCTGCACGATACCACGCTTGAAGTCGGAAACACTGGATTTTGCCTTTTCCTTTGCGGAGTGGACGGCATAAGCGGTCTGTGTCGGCATATCCTTGATGTTTTCCTTGACCGCACTTGCCTTGTCCTTGAACTTATTCTTTGTATCAAGCACCGCACCTATGGCAGAGCCAGCTTTCTGTCCCATGCTGGAAGAAGTATTTTCCCGTCTTGCCTTTTGAGGGGAAGCACCACGGCTTTGTCTGGTTTCCGTATCAGAGAAAAATGAGCCTGCCATAGCACCTGTGCCAGCACCTACCATACTTCCTTTACCGACTGCTCTTGCCATACGTCGCTCCATTCTACTTGCCCTGTGTCGCATAAAGAGGTACGGTCTGCGGAATATCCTGCGTCCCATGTGCTGTGTGTCCCCAGCATTTAAGCTGAACATACTCATAAGGTCGCCCAGTTTCATGTAGATACCAGCAAAACAAACTATCTGCAAGAACGCTATCATAAAGAACGGATAGTCGCTGGATATGTTGTAAAACATACTGGAAATACTAAATGCCACCGTAACAATAAGCGTTATCCCAGCCCTTGTCATAATGGTATTGAACACCCGAACGACTGCCTGTTTTGCCATGTTCTCATAGCTCGGTATCATGGAGAGCAGAAAACTGATAGGCAGGAACATGGCAAAGATGATGAAAAGTATCTGGGAAAATATCATCATGCCTGTAAGCAGGAAAATGAATATCGTGATACCCAGATTGAAGATAAGCAGGAAGAACACCATTCCCAGCCTGTTAATCACTTGCGGTATCGTCAGATTGTTGTTGTTCCTTTCCTCGATTTCTGCTTTGACTACATTTTCTCTTGCCTTGCCGTCCTCGTCGTCGGGACTTGCCGATACCAGAGCTTCCACACGGTCAGCTCCGATTTCCCCTATATCGCTGTTGCCGAATTGGAGCAGTAGCCACGGCTGTTGCACCTGTATGGAAAACAGGCTGTCCCTTATCAAGTCCACGCTATCCTTGCCTTGACTGTCACTGTCGGGGAGCATTATCTTTGTCCCCAAGTCCAGCGAAGCCGTACTTATATCACTGGAAAAGTCATTAACCTTTTTGATGTAGTCGGGAGCATAGGCGATAAAGGAAGCGGAGAGAAGAAACACCACCACGAAGTTGATAACGGCGTGAAGCGCCTTACTGGTTTCTCTTTTTATCAGTCCCGTATAGGCTACATAGATACCTACTACAAGGATAATGAGAAGCAGAGAGCCGACATAAAATCCTGTCGTAGAAAAGCCGTGTTCATTCACTCCTGCAAGGGTCTGTATGCTCTGTCCAATACTGTCTGCCATGTCATTGATGAAGTCCAGCTCATAGGCTTGCTGGACGACATACCCCGTAGCATTGGACAGGTACAGGCTTATCGTCCAGATAAAGTTGGTAATACAGTAAAGCCCGTACTGTACCGATTTCCCAATACCGTCCAGCCAGTTCCACGGAAGCCAGCCCTAGCTATTATCAACGTAAAAATCTAGCTGATAGTTGGATAAGGGATATTTGGAATACAGGTTGTCGGGACTTACGGTATCGTCCACCAGCCCCGAAGCGTGGCGACTGTTCCCAGAAGCGAAAGCAGGATAAGGGAAAGTGCTACGGCAAACAGTGTGATTTTGAGAACATGAAGTATCTTTTTCTTTGTGAACGCACCTTTTCTCCTTTCTTTCATCACTCCACCTCATTTCTCACGGGCGGTCTGGTATCGAAAGCGTGAAGCAGTTCTTCAAAGACAGGGTGTATCTGCACCACGCCGACACGCCCGTATAAGTCCTGCAACAAGCATTGCCCGTTCTCCAAATCACGAAGCCGTTTCTGGTTGTTCTCGTCCTCTGGGTCGATACCGAAAAACTCTAGGGTCTGCTTTATCTCGTTGATGTCCGTAGAACGGAAAGCAAACTTTAAGCCGATATTGTTTTTCAGACTTTCCTTTGATACGTCCCCAGAAGATTGTGTAACGAAGTACACGCCTGCCTGCATAGCTCGTCCAGCTCGCACCAGCTTGTTTGATAGGGTTTCTCCCTGTGCCACATTGAGGAACGCCCATGCTTCGTCAAGGTCAACGATTTTAAAAATGCTCCTGTCGCTGTGAATGAAGTCGAGGGCAAAGGTAGAAATGACAATCAGCATGGACACGGACAATAATTCAATAGTCGTGTATTCTTCAAAGGTGGTGTCCTTGTCGGGAAGCACTAAATCCGCTACCTGTATAATATTGAGCTGATTGTCAAGGCTGATTGCGTTTGTTACATTGCCGTCCGAGAACAGCAGATGTGCAAAGTCATAGTCCGTAAAGCTGTCGATATGCTCTGCGATATTACGGGACAGCGGTGTATCTTCCTTTCGCAGTTCCTCAATGACAAGCAGAAGCCCTCGCTTGTCGCCCTGTGCCACGGTACGGATTGCCTTTCTAAGTACGGGGAACTTCTCGCCGTCCCTAGAGGAAATACCTGTAAGGAATGTCAGAACATCAATCGCAAGGCTTTCAGCGTCCTTAACGTCTTTCATAATCACGAACGGGTCAAGCAGTCCAGCGTTTCTTCTGTCGCTGGTAAGGTTTACGATATTGATTTCATGGGCTATCTCTGGGAGTGTTTCTTTCCAGTTCCCACGCTCGCTCTTCGGGTCAAGGATAACTGCCTGTCCGCCAAACAGTACGGAATAATAAACAAGAAGATTGTTGCAGAATGACTTTCCACCGCCAAGCGAACCGACAAAGGCAGAAGCTAAAGCGTTGGTAACTGTCCCTTTTACCCCTTGACTGGCAAGAGAGGGTTGCAGATACACATTTCTTCCTGTGTCTACGGAATACCCGATATAGATACCTGTATTTTCTCCCAACTGCTGGGTTGCCCCAAATCCAAGCCCAGCCAAGAAGTCGGATTTTACATATTGCACATAATCATTGATATAACGCCTGCTGGCTGGAAGAAATTCCGAATGAAGCCCCAGCATATCCCCAGCAGGACGTACCAGTTTTACATTGAGGTCGTCGTAAAAGTCCTTGACTTCATCGCAACGGCGTTTCAGCTCGTCAAGGTCGGGAGCTGATACACGGATAACATAGGACAGCTTATACATACTTTCTTTGCTCTGGTCGAGGTCGGCTTCCAGCTCGTCCACACTGTCCAAAGCGTCCACCACATTTGATGTCGTTTCGCTTCCTGCACTGTAAGCGTGGTTATCAAGGTCTTTCAGCTCCTTTTTCTTGTTGCGTACTGTAGTCAATGCTTTCTTGTTTCCCACGATTTCTACATTCATGGAAGTATCAACGGGAAAGGTAAACTGCTGTTGCTGGAAGTAGAAAATCTCGCTGGACGGAAAATCCAGCTCTCCCACAATGACATTGATAGTAAAGTAGGACACATAGCTTTCCATGTCCTCATGTTCCAGTCGCAAATATCGCTGGCTTTCCTCAATCAAGCACCTTGTCGGACGGATAAGGTCATAGTATTTTATCAAGGTTTCCTTTTTCAGCTTCTTCTTTGGAAGCTGGTATTCGTAATCTTCATACGTCATGCCGTCCCTGCCGTAGATATGCTCAATGAGATACCCGAAGTCGTTCTTATCCAAGCGTCGCACCTTGAAGCGTCGGGAGATTTTATTTTCCAGCAGTTTTTCCATTTTCATGTAACGGTTGATTTCATCATTTGACATGGAAACAAAGTCGTTCATCAGCGTGTGGTTGACTTCATGCAGGAACTCCTTGAATGTGAGAAAAGCGGATTTCTTGACGCTCTTTAAGTTCAACGGCTCGTCGGTTACTACCAGCTTGAATCCAAGAAAAAAGCGGTAGTCCACTTGATTGTCCCCAATCATAGAAACCAACGCTTCCGTCTGCTCGTCTATCTTCTGATAGGCAACTTCCTTTAGTTTTCCTGTGACTAGCTTCTTTGACTGTTCCTGTATGCTCCTTATGGAGCTTTCCGTCGCTATCTGCAACGCATGGATTTTTCCCTCACGGCTCTGGGCGATAAGCTGTCGGAAGTTATCATGGACAAGGAATTTTTCTTCTGCGGATAAAAAGCTGTAATTGTACGGTATCAGCTCATAATAGGCGAACACCTCATTGTCAGTATTCCACACAAGGTTATTGTCAATATATTTAATCGGGTACATGGTTCACGCTCCTTACTGCCGTGATAGTTTCCTGTAAGACTTGCCTTTGCAGTTTCACGGCTTTTCCTGCATAGGTTACTTTGGGTCGCAAAGCGTAAGCAATCTGGGACTTGATGAAACTGTACGGCTTCTTTCCGTCAAAGGTCTTTTGCGACATAAACCAAGTGAGGGCAACGGGAATACCGAAGTATTTTAGGAAAGCTCCCTCAATCATGGAAAGCGGTGGCAAGTCCCCAAACAGAATGATGATGAACTCGGTTATCACAAACCAGCTTATCTGGGTAAAGGTAACGGGAAAGGGTAAGTTAAAGTCATTGATTGCATACAGCACCTTTTCCACGTTCCAGATACCCGTATAGGATTTAATCTTCTTCATGTTTCAGCTCCTTTCTTTATTCCTGCCGTGTTCCTCACGGCATAGTGGTATCCCCTTGTGGGATTTCGTTGTAATAGAAAAGGGACAGATTTTTCACTGTCCCCAAATAGAAATAAGCTGTCAGAAGCAACAGGGTTGTTGCTGATCTTCCAGCTCTTTATAATTGTACTTCACACATTCCTCGGCTTGTCTGGATAAAGCAACCGCCCATATCCAAATCTCGCCCGTAGGCTTCGTAATCAATATAGTTTTGCAAGCTAGAGGGAATATCCCCTAATGCCTGTAACTCGTCTATGTAGTAGTAGGCAACGTCTGTCATATCGTTGCAGTCTGGATAATAGTAAACCTCGTCTTGATGTTCCACGACTTCCTCTAAACTTCCGTAATGCCCGATAAACTCGTCCAATGCGTCCGTGATGTAGTCGGGAAGTTCTTCCACCATTTCATAGATACGGTTTAGCTCCTGTATGGAAACATATTCTCCGATTTCCATAGGGAAATTTTCAGTATCATGGATAGCGTATTCCTCATAGTATTCATTCAGCCCGATACGCTCTGCCACGTCGTCCTCGTCGATAGGGAACGTAAACCAAGCACCGACAAGCTCGCCCTCATTGTACTTTCCAAGATTGGCGATATATACTGCCATATCGTCCGTCATAAGCACCACCTCTTTTCTTACTCTGGTATCTCAAAGATACCGTGTTCCGTTTCTATGAAGCGTCCGTTTGTTTTCAAATCATCAGCGTAGGCTTCATAATCGAAGTAGTATTCTTGACAGTCCTCGGACAAATCCCGAAAGTCTGGGTCATTCTTTGTCTTTTGTTTTGCAACATCAATCATGCTCTTGCAGTCTGGATAAGGGATAATCTCGTTTCTGTAATTATAGAGTTCTTCCAGATTTTCATAGTAGGCAAGAAATTCCCTGTATTCTTCCCGTATGCCGTCGGGAAGTCGCTGATACATCTCGTATAGCTCGTTGAGTTCCAGTATCGTTGTATCTTCCCGTACTTCATCAGCAAAGGGAAACTCCTTATCCGTGATATAGTAATGGTCGCTTTCTGCGTCTATTCCCAGCACTTCTTCAAAGAGTGCCGTATCTATCGGTAATGTAAACCAGCTCGCACGGATTTCTCCGCTTATTGGCTCTTTCGTTTCCACCTGTACCCTTGCTTCCTGCATAGTTCCTCACGTCCTTTCTGCTGTTCCATGACAGCCTGTAATGTCTGCCAGCTCATACCGAACACATACCTTGAAAAATCTTCAAGCTGTTTCGTGTCATAGTCGGCAAGCGGTAATCGTTTCAGTTCATGCCATACCACACGCTTGTGATAGGGCAAATCCGAGATAAACATACAGCCGATTTTCGCCTGCATATCCGTAAAAATATCTTTCATTCAATCACTCCAATCTTAAATCTGGATATAGAAAAAGCAGTCAATCCTAAGACTAACTGCTTAAAATGTGAGTATGAAGTTGTTAAACAAATTCCAATTTGTACGTTTCTCTATACCCATATTATATCAGTTAATCAAAACTCACTCAATACTCTAATTATGCTCCGATAATCTTATTGAACAAATCAAGCAGTACGTCCTTAACGCCGTCCGCATTGAATACCAGTCCTACGGCAATCAAGGCAATCACTAGGAAACCGATAAGTTTGGAAAACTCTCTCTTAAATCCCAAGTAGATACCGATTACCACGATTGCCATAAGCACAAGGCTCTGGGCGTTGCTTAAAAACCATTGATACAAATTCTGTCCGAAATTCATTCTTTATCATTCCTTTCCATATTCATTTTCTTGATTTCCATGTCTGCTTCTTTGCCGACATGGACGATACACATTGCTACCATGCCGATACCACCGCCAAGTGCTACCAGCAGTAAGTCCTTTATCACTTCATACATTGTTCATTCTCCTTTTCGATAAGCTCCGATACCGAAGCGGTCTGTTGCTTGATTATCTGCTCATGCTTTTCTGTCAGCTTTGCGTTCTGCTCAATGTTCTTCAGATAGTCCGTGTTGTTTCCTGCGTCAATCCGTTTCAGCATTTTCAAGGTCGGTGCTACCTGCCTTGCTATCCAGTTAAGCGTCCTTGAAAGTGTATAAGGCTCTGGCTGTGTCGTCAGCTTCAAAGGCTCTCTGCCTTTTCCGATAAACCACGCCCAGCGGTCATTGAGCTTCCAGTCCTCACGCCGTTTATCTTCTTCCATATCCACAAAGCGGATATAGCGGTTGATGATAGAAAATGCCGTCCTTTCTGCGTCATAGTGGGTCAGCAAATCCCTTACGGCATAATAAGCTCGCTCATTTTTCAAGCGGATTTCAAAGCGGTTTTTAATGAGTGCTTCCGAAACAGGAATACCCAGCTTTGCGTACTGTTCATAGTTCTTCTCATAACAGCAGAAATACACCTCGCTTTTCAGTGAGCCGATATACAGCGTATGTCCCATACCTGCCTTGTCCTGCTCCTGCTTCTTTATCAGCTCCCCAGAAGCGTAGGACTTAAAGGAACGGAACACGGAAACACATTCCTCACGGTTGCATTTGGCGGTCAGATCTGGAATATCCAGTATGCCCGCCCTGTCATTTATCGCTAGGTCAAGGCGTTTCATCACACCGCCCTCTAAGAGTGTGTCCATGAGGAAGTCATACCAGCTTCGTTCCTGTGCCAGCAGATAGCTTTCAAACTGGCGACAGCCTTTTCCTTTCAGTTCCAGCAGGACACCTTTTTCTTCATCAGCAGAAGTAAAGACGAATATATCGCCCAAGTAGTAATGCTCCGTGTAGCTGTAAAATCCGAAATCCTCATGGAGCATATAGTTGATGTTCAGTTTCAGCACGTCCTTGATGATGTGCTGTATATCCAGCGTAGGAAAACGGATACGCACATAGTCGAACAGCAGGAACAGGGGAGCTTCGGGATTGAATTTTTCCAGAGCTTCCAGAAGTTTGAGCTTCATGTCGTTTGTCAGATTGACCTTTCCTGCTTCGATACGGTTCAGATGTTCTCGGCTGATACCAGCCATGAGAGCCAAGCGTTTCTGCGATACGCCGTATGTGTTGCGTTTTTCCATAAAATCAGTTATCCATTGTGCTTCATTCAGTGATGATACCCCCAATCGTTCCAAGTGTGATATTTTCAAGCCGTTATCACTTTTTCTAAAAACTACCGAAAACCCTTGTACCCTGTACCGTTTCCGATATTTTTAGGACTGTTTCCTGTTGATTTGTGCCCCTCTGTTAGATACCGAGGGGCTGATGTGCTGGCGTGGCTTACGCCACACCAGCAACGGCTTGTCCGAGCCGACGACTTTCGCTTCGCACGTCGCCGTCCCGTCCTGCCGTCTGGGTGTTATCCCTGCAAGCTCATTCCTGTATAAATCACGATACAGTCCGTATCTTCGCTAAGGCATAGTTCCTCGGTTTCCTTATCTACTTCATACTCACGGCTCAATGAATGGAAATGCTCCCTGCCTGCCAGCAGGAACGTATAGCGGAATGGAAACCCGAATAAGGACATTTCCTTATCAAGCTCCACAGTGAACAGCAGGGGAAGCTCCAGTTCGTCCTCTCCAAGCTGTTCCAGAAGCCCAGCCATTGTAGCGTGAAAGACTTCCTCTGGATAATCTTCGGTTTCCTTATATTCGTGAAATGCGGTCAATTCCAAGTCGGCAAGGAATTTGTGAAATTCCAGTCCGATACAGGTTATATCTTCGCTAAAGTCCGTGTGCAGTACACTTTCCAAGCTGTATGTCAGTTTCATTCTTCTTTGTTCTCCTTTCTCTGGTGTGGCACGTCCCCTCGTTTAAGGGCAAGCATGCCGATAGTCTGTAAAAAATCATGCCCCTTTGGTACAAGGGGAGTGTAAAATTCCGATATGACGCTCGTTCCTACATCACAGTACCCACGCCCCTTGATAGGCTTCTGGAAAAACTGCTTCTTCACGTCCGAGCCGAACAACATACCATAGCCCAGCTCACTGATACGCCCAAGCCCCACACGGAAGTTGAAGTTATCCCTTATCCCGTCGCCGAAATACTTTGCGTCTGGACGCTGGCAGGCAACGATAAGGAAATATCCTGCCTGTCGTCCCAGCATGACGATTTTCTTTAGCTGGCTTAACAGGCTCATGCTTTCCTTTGTCCCCAGCATTTCCAGAAAGGCGACGTATTCATCAAAGATAAGGAAGCAGGGCGGTAAACCAAGATAGGCGTAGTTCTCGCCTGTCTTATAATTTTTGTGCTGTTTCATTTCCTCGCTTCGCTGTACCATGCCCTCATAAAAGGCATTGACACAGGCTATCATGTCGTCCTTTGTATGGTAGACGTTCGGCAGGACTGTCCCCAAGTCCGCAAGGTCGGCGTTCTTCGGGTCGAGGATATAAAGCTGGGCGTTGGTCTGCAACAGGGCTTCAATGATAGTCAGCAGAAAATAGGTCTTACCACCGCCAGTCCCACCAGCAATCAGAGCGTGAGGTAGCTTGTCATATTCCCAGACGATATTCTTCATCAGTCGCAAGCCCCCGTGTTCTGCCTTGACTTCCTCAATGGAAATACGGTTCGCTATCATATCATAAAGGAGCGTATATTCCACATACCCGTCATGCAGGGTCTTGTCGGTCAGTTCACAGTACAGTCCGCTTTCCAGCTTATCTTCTAATCGTAAGAGCTGGTCTTGATATTTTCCTAATGTGATTTCACAGCGGATATGGAGCAGTCCCGTTTCCATTTGATAGTACATTTTCGGAAACCAGACGATTTTTTCCCTTGATCTGCCTTGCAGGTCAGTGAAAAAACCGCTGTCCTTTTGTGTTTCTGCTTCATACCACCTGTTTTCCAGTATCATGCGAGCCAGCTTTTGACGGTACAACAGCCTTTTGAAGCTGTCATAACAGAAGCGGTAAAACAGAAAAGCGACCAATGCACAAACACCAGTCGCTATCAAAATCGTTATGAAGTTGTAAGGGGAAAGCGTCAAGTCGTTATCCAGTAATCTGAAATGCCCCCAGTCGGTACGCATGAGCTGTCCCATGTTCAGTAGCAGTAATACAGCCACGAACAGGGACAGAAGCGTACCAGCACAGAAGCGATAGACAAGGTATCTGTCGGAAGCTCTGATACGCTTTCCCTTATATTTAAGTAATGCCATATAACCCCCCTTTTCTTAGTAACGGCCTATATAGGTATAGTTTTTTAAATATGGATTGTTCCAATCCATGACATGAAAACTGAATTGAAAGGTATAACAGCACTTATCTTTACTGATACAGTCGGTCATATACACGTTGATAATGCCCTCATACTCACAATGACTGCGTTGCATTGCTTCTGAAAGCATGGAATGAGCAAGCCAGCGGTATTCGGGCAGGGCAAGCTCGCAAAACTCCTTTCTGTATTCTTCATAGCCGATTATCTGTTCCATAGGCTATTTTTGATTCAGACTGTCTTTTTTGCCAGCAGTTACAGGAGAGCTTTGCTGATTTCCTTTATTCTTCAAGATAATGTCGTCAGCTTTGATATACCAGTCTACATCAGCACCTCGGTAGTTGGCATTTGCCACCGTATCGACAACAGGATTGATAAGCTCCACCTCGGCGTTGTACTCAAATTCCTTTAGCGGAACACTGGCAGGGACGGACACCTGTATCATGCGTCCCTGTGTACGGCTTTTCAAATCGTATGTTCTTTCCTTGATTTCTGGCGATACAGAGCCGTCCTCATTCTGTAAATGCACCTCACGTCTTAAAGCGGAAAACTTCAACATTCCGAATGTCTTTTCCTTATCTACTACAATTCCGTTTGCTAATCTCATAATCTGATACCCCCTTATCTCTTTTCCTCTGCTGGCAACATATCATCTGCCAGCAAAATATAATCTGTGAAACCACGTCCGTTGATGTTGTAACCATTCGTGGTAATGCGTGGATTGATAAGTTTCACTTTCTGTTCTGGCTGGAAGTTCTTATCCCCAGCTTTGGCAGGGAGCAGTACCACAATATCGTCTGCTCGCTGAATGTCGGAGTAGAGGTTATAGCTTCGGGCAACTACCGCTGTGCGTCCGTTGATCCTCTGCTGTTGCACCTCATTTTCTCCTGCAAATTCCAGATTGCCGAATGTCTTTTCCATGTTCGGCACGACAAATTTTAATTCCATATACTTTTACCTCGTTTCTTTCTTCATTGTATTTGTTTATCGGGGAGCTACACTCCCCAAGCCCCTAGTGATTTGATTTTCAGTCTGCCCCAGCTACGGCGGAGAACGTGCTTTGTGCTTCCTCATACCGCTATCGCCTTATGATTTCTTCATCTTACGGCGTTTATAGAGATATGCACCTGCAAGTCCAGCACCAGAGAGGGCAAACAGTCCCATGAACAATCCCACGTTTGTTCTGTCGCCAGTTTTCGGGCTGTCGCTCGGTGTCTGCGGTGTTTCTGGTGTAGGTTCTTCTGGGACTTCTGGTTTCTCCTTGACGGTTACGGTCTGTCCCTTGTCGTCAATGTCCTTATGCTCCGTTACCTTTTTCGGCTCGTCTGGATTGCTCAAATCGTATAATTCCTCATACGTTACCAGCTCTTTTCCTGCCAGTTCGGAAGCGTCAAAGGTAAAGGCAACCTGCACTTCCATGTGTTCACTGTCTGCTGTAAAGGTGTAGTCATTCTCTACACGCTTTCCATTGATGATAAGCTCGGCGTTTTCGTCCTTAATCATCTGCCAGCCCACAAGCTGATATTTTACGCCAACTTCCAAGCCGTCCAGCGTTACGGTATCAATGATAGTTACGTCTTTGTCTGGCTCAATCTCTTTCTTGCCGTCCTTGTCCGTAGCTGTGGTATGGATTTTGATGATACGCTCTGTAATGAGAACGGTCTGTCCCTCGTCGCTGATGTCCTTATGTTCGGCAACCTTTTTCGGATTGTCCCCGTCGGTTATGTCATAGAGCTCCTCAAAGGTTACTAGGTTCTTACCGCCAAGAGCAGAAGCATTGAATGTATATTCCATTTCAATCTCCATGTCCTCATTGTCGGCAGTAAAGGTGTAGCTGTTCTCTACACGTTTCCCGTCGATAAGAAGCTCGGCATTTTCTTCTTTCAACATCTGCCAGCCTGTAAGCTGATACTCTGTGCCGATTTCCAAGTTGTCCAGCTTCACGGTATCAATGATTGTTACCTTGTTTCCAGCAACGATAGACTTCTCGCCCTCTGGGTCTGTGGCTCTGGTATGGATATTGATGATACGCTCCTTAATGGAAACGGTCTGCCCGTCGTCCTCAATGTCCTTGTGTTCCGCTACCTTTACAGGCTCGTCCTTGTCGCTAAGGTCATAAAGTTCCTCAAAGGTTACAAGGTCTTTACCGCCAAGAGCAGAAGCATTGAATGTATATTGCATTTCAATCTTCATGTCTTTATCATCAGCGGTAAAGGTATAGCTGTTCTCCACACACTTTCCGTCAATGACAAGTTCGGCGTTCTCGTCCTTAATCATCTGCCAGCCTTTGAGCTGATACTTTGTGCCTTTCTTCAATCCGTCCAGCTTTACGGTGTCAATGATTGTTACCTCTTTTCCAGCAACGACAGACTTCTCGCCGTCCTTGCTTGTCGCTGTGGTATGGATTGAGATTTCTTCCTCGTAATCGTCGGTCAATGTACCTAGGTCAATCACAAGATTGTTTCTTGATACGATGATTTCAAACGGTGGAATGAGCTGGAAGCCTTTGTTGCTTTCACAGCGTAATTCTTCAATGATGTAGGTGTCATATAGCAATGCACCCTTTCTGTCGTCTGGTTCAGAAGTACCGAACCAGATACCGTCCTCGCTGGTCTGTCCTGCATTGGTATTGTGCTTGTGGGAAGCCCATTCAGAGGAAGTGGAGAACTGCCCGTTCTTGTCGGTTACGATAACATGGCTTTCTCCCGTCGTCTTGCTTGTAATCCTAAACGGAACATCAGCAAGACGCTGGTGTGTGCCAGTCCCAATCTTCACGCCCTCAATATCCCCACGCTTAATCTGATTGTAGATAGAATGAGCTTCGTCGGTTAAGTCAACGATTTTTCCATTCTCCGTGATAGAGAAGTCAATCGGTTTTACACCGTCTGTCAGATAGCCGTCTGGTGCTTCGGTTTCCTCAATGCGGTATTTCCCGTGAGGTAAGAGGTCAGCGGAAGTGGAAGCGATACCGTCAATGCCTGTACGGATTTTCTTTACCACTTCATTTTTCTTGTAAAGTTTTCCCTCTACCAGTACAGGGCTGTCATTAAGGGAAGTGATAGAAAATTCAGCGTCTTTCAAGGTCGCACTTCCTTGTCCGCTGGTGTCGCCTGTTTCCAAATCTCGTTTCTGGATTTTCACACCGCCACGGATAACCTTGTCAGATACCTTGTATTGGTTGCTTCCAGAAAGGATAGCAAGGTCGCCGTCCTCAACAATCTGGGTAACATACAAGCCCTTAATCTGTTCTTCGCTACCGTCCGCCTGCATATATGTACCGTCCAGCAAATATCCGTCGGGTGCTTTCGTTTCTTCCACGGTCAGCGTACCCAAAGGAAGCACGTTCTTTCCAGCCTGTGTATAAAAGCTGTCCCCAGATACCTTGTACTTGTCAGCCAGACGGGTAACATAGTGGACTGCACCCTCGCTGTCTGTTTCAGCGATTGTCTTTGTAACCCATGTACGGGTAGCTTCGGCAGGGAGATTGTCCTTTGTGTAGAAGCCGTCATAATATTTCCATGTGAACTCCGCACCCTCAAGGAAAGCGTCCCCCTGTGCGTTGTGTTTCTGTGTTTCCATGTCGATTTTAAACAATTCAATCAAGGTATCGGTTGCCTTTGGCGTATCAGATACGTTTAAGGTTGCTGTCTTGCCAGCTTCCACCTTTAAGGAATAGACGTTCTTATCCACCTTATATCCAGCAGGAGCAGACAGTTCTTTGATATACAGAGTCCCAGCCCTTACTTCCACGGTTTCGGTATTTCCGCTTTCATCAGTCGTCAAGGTAGCAAGCTGATTGTTACATTCCTTGTCGGCATATACGCCGTAGGTCGCACCAGCGATTGAATAAATCCCGTTGCCGTCCGTGATAGACGAATTATCGGAAGTCTTTTTCAATGTGGCATTGCCGACGGCAAGTTTCGCCCAGAACTGTCCAAGCTCCTGTCCCTGTCCGCTGTAAATGTAACCGCCACAGTCATAGCGTCCCTTGTTTGCCTTGACAAAGGCTTTCGCACCAGAATAAACCTCGTCCTGTATGGCTTTCGGGATTTCATCATAGGAAGCACGCACGTTGTCGCACTGCCAGCCCAAGTGGACGCTTAATCTCTGCCAGACAACACACTGTTCCAACAGATAGACTTGTTTATAATTCAGTTCTTTATGGCTTGCCCCGTACTGCTTGACGTATTCCAGAGAGAGGGCAACGTCGGCTATCTGGTCGGCACTCATGCGTGTGCTTGCGTCGGCTCTGGTTTTGTAACCATTCTTAAAATCCGTATTGATGTCGATACAGTAGGCGGTTTCGCCCTCAACTCTCATATATCCCTCATTAAAGGTACTGCTAATAGAGCCGTCATTCATGACTTTTTCAATGATACCGACACGCTCTGTAGATTCCGTCCAGTATTGCTTCTCGGACGCATGAACAGTAGTCGGCAATGTAGTAGCGATAGTTGCAAGGGCAAGAAAGCCTGTGCATAGTCGCTTGATAAGTCCTTTCATTTTTCATTTCTCCTTTCGTTTGGGTAATAAAATAGCCGTTCATTTCTGAACGGCTGGGAATAGAAAAGGAACGTCATTTTCGGCGTTCCATAGTCTATGTGTTATTCAATTTTCTATTGTTTCAATACTGATGTGCTGTACCATATCTTTGCATATCTGGGATATTTAACGTATCAAGGCTCATTCAATCGTAGTAAAATAGTAGTAAATTGATTGCTTATATCCCTTGAAAATGCTGATAGATACTGTGTTTTAGCGGATAATCAGTTTTTTAGTTTGTTTTTAATTAAAAGCCAAGTCTTTATTTACTAGACTTGGCTTGTTTTTTCATTAAATTTTCGATTGTTTTTTCTAATGCTTTTTTAGCAAGAATCGGATTATCAATATCCATCACGGACTTTTCTAATGGACACATATCTGTGTCTGTTCTATTTCGGATTTCTTTCACAAGTTCATCACATTGAAATGGAATGTTATTCTGTTCTAAATATTTTTTTGCTGCTTCACTAAGCGTATGAGCATAAACAAATTTGATTCTTGCGAGGACATACAAACATGCAGCAGCCTTACCCACAATAGTATCTTCTATTTCTGCTCCTTGATAGAAATTTATATTTTCATTTAACTTAGATAAAATTGGTTTTACTCCTATATCGTTTGAGCAATAGAAGATAACATTGTTTCTTTTTGCGATAAATTTATTCAAACTCTTCAGCTACTTTCTTAAGATTGCAGATGATTGGAAGTTTTTGTGGACATACACGCTCACATTGTCCACATTCAATACAATCTAATGGCCTTCCATGTTCATTTTTTAAATCTTCATACTCTTTTGATTTACCGCTAGATAGATTTTGTTTTCTTTTATTGAATAACCTAAAGTATTCTGGTATACAGATTTGTTTTGGACATCCAGTAGTACAATAGTTACATGCAGTACATGGAATTGCGATGGATGTACGAATTTGATCACCTAGTTTAATCAAAAAATTGTTTTCTTCTTGTGTCAACGATTTAAATTCTTTCATATATGAAATATTATCGTTTAATTGTTCTAGATTTGACATGCCGCTTAGTACTACACGAACATTTTTAAGACTTGCTGCAAAACGAATAGCCCATGAAGCAATAGATAGTGAGTTATCAAGATGTTGTAACTGGGTTTTGATATCTTGAGGAACTTGGACAAGGCTTCCACCTTTTACAGGTTCCATAATAACTATTTTTTTTCCATGTTTAACAGCTGTTTCATAACATAACTTAGATTGAACACTATCACTATTCCAGTCTAGATAATTGATTTGAAGCTGAACAAAATCCATTTCAGGATGTTCAGTTAATATTTGATCTAAAATGTCTGCTGTATCATGGAATGAAAAACCGATTTCTTTAATTTTTCCTTCTTCCTTCATTTTTTTTATGAATTCAAAACAATCAAATTTTAAAGCTGTTTGGTAGTGATTACGATTTAATGAATGTAATAGATAATAATCAAAATACTCAACTCCACATTTTTCTAATTGTTCGTAAAAGATTTTTTGTGCATCTTCTTTTACTTTCATAAAAGGTACTGGTAATTTATCAGCTAGAGTATACGAATCGCGTGGATATCGTTCTACCAAAGCTTTCTTTACAAATAATTCACTTTGTTTTTGGTGATAAGGATATGCTGTATCAAAATATGTAAATCCATTTTCAATAAAGGTATCAATCATTTTAGAGAATTGTTCAATATCAACAGAAGTAGGATCTTCTGGATTGATTAATGGTAATCTCATGCATCCAAAGCCTAATTTTTTCATAATTTTCCTCCTAATTTTTTATTAATTATAGAACAAAGTTAATGATTTAAATAGAAGTTATTAGAAAATTTGCGATAGGTATACAAAAAATACTAGATTTTAGTGCTGATTTTTGGGGATAATAATAAAAAATGCAAAAAAATAAAAAAATATCAAAAAAACATTTGACGAAAGAGGAAGTATTTGGTAATATAGATGAGCACTGCTGAGGTGCACATGATCTTTGAAAA
>ERZ506883.272-NODE-272-length-24404-cov-32.9784_pt1 | contig 24404 bp, 10 predicted proteins | sample MGYA00513177_ERZ506883 | MGnify/ENA metagenome assembly ERZ506883 | reverse complement strand
GACGGTTCTCAGGAGCACCCACAGAGTTCTTCCACTCGTAACGGGTATCGAGGTCGGTTCCCTCTACGATACATCCACCAGGGAAACGGAAGATGCCTGGCTTCAGGTCGGCGAGATCCTGTACGAGATCGGCACGGAGACCATTCCAGTTATCTTCTGGGAAGAGAGAGATGTGGTCGAGATCTACGCTCTCGGAACCTTTCTCCAGAAATACGCGCATCAATCCCTTGGCATCAGTCTGAGGAGAGGTCAGGGTAGCTGTAAGCTTCTGCCACTTGTTGTTGGTGATATTGATGACCTGCTTGGCAATGACATCATTCTTGGAATTGACCAGCTCCACACGAATCTTGCCCTGCTTGCCATCGATGAGATGAAGACGGCCATATACGGTGAAATCGTACTTCATATCCTTCTTCAAGCCCATACCGAAGAAACCGCGGTTCTCCAAACCGGTCTGCTTCTCACGCGCACCGGCACTCTCGAGAGTTACATAATGAGGGTTGCGGTCGAAGGCTGGCTTCACGTCGCTGAGGGTTACGTTACCGAATGTATTCCATCCCATCAGGCGCTGTGGGAACTCGAACGAACGGTTTTCCACCATCTCTGCATAGAGACCACCATCGGCACCGAAGTTGATATCCTCGAAGAAGATACCATACATGGTAGGCTGGATTTCTACTCCAGGCTTGTTTGCCTGAACCATAAACTGATGCTGTGCGAAAGCTCCGAGCGAAGACATCGCCATCAGCATTGCTGCGAAAATTTTAGCTTTTCTCATATTGCTTTGTTATTGTTGTTTTGTAGGTTTGTTTATATTTCTGTGAGGGAATTTCTTCCAACTTCCCCACATGCGTTTTTTTATATCGGTGCAAAGATACAAAAAATCCACCCCAAATGAGGTGGATTTTCTGTTTAATATATTGGATTTTCGTTCAAATCGCTGTTTTTTCTACTATTTACCCTGTGGAATGAGGGTAAATGTGAAGGTCTTGTTGCCATAATGTACACGATACTTCTCCAAAGGCCAAGCACCCCAAGAGTTCTCGCCGCCTACACCCATGTGGGCAGAATCGAGGAAGAGGTTGGTGAACTTAGACTTCTTCAGGTCGAAGCTGTGACGCTGCTCCTTCTCCTCGCCATCGTCGAGCTCCTCGGTATCGAAGTGGATAGCGCTGGCATAGAATGGAGTGCAGCTCTTCACCTGCAAGCCCAAGCCTGTGGCATCGGTCTGCTTCCACCAGCGGATATCGCTCTTGGTACCACTCTCCTGTGGACGGATGTATGGGAAGTACTGATTGTCGGCATCATCTGTGTAAACACCGATGCGCATGCAGTCCTTGCGGTCTGAGTAGTTCTCGATAGGACCACGACCGTAGTAGTTGCTCTTCTCCATGGTGTATGGCATCTGCATCAGCATACCGAATCGGAACATATCGCTTACCTTAGCACCCTCTGTAGCCTTGAAGTCTTCTGTTACCTTCACGGCACCCGTATTGGCGAATACTACGTAGGTGATATCCATCTGACCCTGAACCTCCGGCATATCGAATGATGTGAGGATTGTTACAGAGTTGGTCTTCTTATCCTTCTTCACGTCGATGTTCTTCAGGTTCATCTGAGGGTTCTTCCAAGCCTTGAACTTCTTCTGAAGGCCTGCACCCATATCGTTGTCGGTAGGAGCACGCCAGAAGTTTGGCTTCAGGGTACCACCCTCGCCGAGCAATGACTTGCCATTGTAAGCATACTCAGAGATAAGACCGGTAGAACGGTCGATCTTGAAGGTGAGGTTAGGTGTGGTAACAGCTACCACATTGTTCTTCTTGGCAGCAAGCTTCATCTTCTTCTTGCCATGTCCCTGAGCCAGCATCTTGCTGCAGTCGCCAGAGCAAGCCTGCTTGGCAACTACCGGCAGCTGGGCATAAGCCATCACCTGACCGGCTGTGAGCAATGGTTCAGCCTCCTTCAGACGGAAGTCGATGTTGAGGAATACCTCCTTGCCCTTGATCTTGCTCTTGTCGTAAGGGATGGTGAAGTTCTTGGTCTGCTGTGCAGGAACATCGAGGTCGGCGATGGTACCATTCTGAGTCTCTACGCCATCCTCTTCCAGGCTCCATGCCAGGGCATAGTTGCTCAGGTCGCGGAAGAAGTTCTCATTATGTACGCTTACCTCGCCAGTCTCGGCATTCACCATCTTGGCCCAGATGTTCTGGTACTGATAAGCCACCTCGTAAGCATGAGGGTTCATCTGACGGTCTGGACCGATGATACCATTACAGTTGAAGTTATTGTCGCTAGGATCATACTTGTTATAATCACCACCATAGCAATATTCTATCTTGCGAAGCTCCTCATTGTTCATCTTGTAAGGCAGGATGCTCATAGGCTTCACGATATTGCGGTGCAATGCCTGATCTACGAAATCCCAGTCGAAACCACCCTGGAGGATAGGATACTTGCGGATCAGATTCCAGTAATCGCTCAGGTTACCGCCAGAGTTACCCATGGTGTGGTTGTACTCACACTGGATGAGTGGCATCGGACTGTTTGGATCCTTGGCATACTTCTCGGAAGCTGCTACAGGATAGTACATAGGGCAGAAGATATCTGTACCCTCGCCACGGCGAGCCTGCTCGTACTGAACAGGGCGGGTCTTGTCCTGGCTCTTGATCCACTTGTAAGCCTGCAGGAAGTTGTCGCCCATCACGGTCTCGTTACCCATGCTCCATGTTACGATGGAAGGATGGTTGTAGAACATAGACACATTGTGCTGGTTGCGCTCCATGATCTGCTTGGCAAACTCAGGCTTCTTGGCAGCCGCATCGTCGCCATACTGGAAACCATGGCTCTCCTGGTTAGCCTCAGCCACAACATACAATCCGTACTTGTCGCAGAGATCATACCAGCGAGGATCGTCTGGATAGTGGCAGGTACGAACGGCATTGATGTTCATGCGCTTCATCATCATGATGTCCTGAATCATACGCTGCTCACTTAAGTTGTAGCCCTCGTCAGGATCAATCTCATGACGGTTGGCACCCTTCAGGAGAACAGGCTGGCCATTGACCAGGAACTGCTTGTTCTTGATCTCCACCTTGCGGAAACCTACCTTTACCTGTACAATCTCGTATGGCAAGTACATACCGCCATTCTGGATAGGAGATACAACGAGGGTATAGAGGTTAGGAGTCTCAGCACTCCACTTGCGAACATTCTTCACGCGGAGCTGATACTTAGCCACACCATTCTTTACATTATCGGTACCTGTAACGATTACCTCCTTGCCATCTGGGTCGTAAAGACCGAAGTATGCCAGGGTATTGCCCTGCACCTTGGCTGTGATGTTGAGGTAACCATCCTTATAGTTGTTCTTCAACTCTGTCTCTACACGGACATCGAGCAGGCGATGATCCTTAGAACGGGCATAGAGATAGTTCTCACGTGCCGGACCGCTCAGACGCCAGAAGTCCTGATCCTCACACCATGAACCATCACACCAGCGGAATGTCTGGAAGGCGATGAGGTTCTTGCCCTTCTTCAGGAATGGAGTGATATCAAACTCAGCGGCAACCTTACTATCCTCTGCATAACCGGCAAACTTTCCGTTGACATAGAGATAGATGTTGGATGTTACACTACCGAAGTGAGCGATGACGCGCTTGCCATTCCAGTTGGCTGGGATATTGATTTCACGACGATAGGATCCTACGTGGTTGTCCTTGGTAGGAACAGCAGGTGGCTGCTGGTCGAAGTGGCCACGCCATCCGAAGCCCACGTTTACATACTCTGGCTGGCCATAGCCCAACATCTCCCAGTTGCCTGGCATCTGGATGTTGTTCCATTTAGAGTCATCAAGGTCAGTCTTGTAGAAATCCGTAGGGCGCTCATCAGCATTGGCTACCCAGTTGAACTTCCATGTGCCGTCGAGCGACAGGTAGTTCATACTCTTCTTCTTGTCAAGATACTCGGCACCTGTTCCAGGGAAGTCGTTAGGATCGTAAGCGAAGTGCATTGTGTGCAGAGGCAAACGATTGATTTCATTCACTTGGAGGTCGTGCCACTCTGTGAAAGTTGGCTGCTGGATGGCTACCGTCTTTACAGACGACTTAATGGCAGCCTTCGGTTTTCTTGCACCAAAGGCCACCATTGCCAATCCTGCCATACTCAATGTTACGAACAGTCTTTTATTCATTACTATTATAGTTTTGTATTAAGATATTTATCATATTCACAAGCGGCGAGAAGCATCGCTCCCACCCCGAAGTTTGCCTGGGAATTGGCATCTACGGTCTGTCCCGGGATGGCTCTTTCGCCGATTGGCTGAACATAGCCCACCTTGCCGTCTTCCTGAACGGCTGTTTCCGTGAGGTAAGTCCAGGCGCTGTCTATCACCTTCTTATATTCTTTCTTGTTGAGATAACCATTGTTTACTCCCCAGAGCATTCCATAGGTGAAGAAGGCGGTACCGCTGGTCTCTGGTCCCGGAGCATGCTCAGGGTCCATCATCGAGCGGGTCCAGTAACCCTCCGGCTGCTGGATTTCAGCCACAGCCTTAGCCAGCTTCTGGAATTTATCTACGAAGAACTGATAGTGCTTGTAGTCCTTTGGCATATCCTGGAGCACCTTAGCCAGACCGGCAAGAACCCAGCCATCGCCGCGAGCCCAGAAATCCTTCTTGCCGTTGGCACTCTTGTGCTTCGGATAGATGTACTTTCCGTCGCGGAAGTAGAGGTGGGTCTCCTTATCGAGCATAATCTCATCGGTGGTGAGGAGGTTATCGTAGAGCTTGTCGAGATACTTCACATCGCCGGTAAGCTTGTACATCTTGGTCATCACAGGCATCACCATGTAGAGGGCATCACTCCACCACCAATAGTCTGTCGGCTCTGAGTAAGCCTCGTAGTGCATCACCTCCTTGGCACGCTTCACCATGAATTCCGAGGCTGCGGCATTGCCCTTGACTGCTTCGATGTTGTAGAGGTCGATGTAGGTCTGGAAGCAGATCTGCCAGTCGCCGAAGAGTACGTGATCCTTACCCTCGCCGTATGGCTTGTACTTCCACTTGGCTGGATTGGCCTCAGTGGCACCGGTCCAGTCGTTATGCTCAGCCCAGCGGATGGTGTAATCCAGCATCTTCTGGTCTTTCAACATCTTATATACCTCCATGTTGCCGGTATGATAAGCGGCGTTGTCCCAGAAGGCACGCACCTCAGGCTTGTTGTTAGCCTGCCAGTAATTGTTTACCTTCGTGATGAGTGCTACCACCTGCTCGTGGTCCCACTTTCTGGAAGCCTTCACCTCCTTCTTGTTCTGTTTCCTGACCTTGGCGGTCTTCTTGGCAGGCTGCGCTGCGCTCAAAGGCAAAGCCAGGGCTGCAGCTGCTACCAACATCATCAATATCTTGCGCATTATATTAACTCTAAACTATAAACTGTAAACTCAAAACTGTTAATTGTAAACTCTAAACAGTAAACTCTTAACTGAAAATTACCACTTGTCCTTGGTGACAATCTCGTCCGTCCAGTGATGATCCTTAGGGAACTGCTGATTGTTCCAAGCCTTCACCTGGGTCCAAGGCTGTGCTGCATCGGTCCAGAACGGATGATCGGCAGGCAGGCCGAGAGGCATGAAGGCAAGGGTGGTCATATAGAGCGAACCGTTGTTGGTGTACCAGTCGGCTACGTTCTTCTGGGTATTTCCGCAGAAACCGATAGAGAGATACCCCTTCTCATTGAAGTTGTTCTCCTGGTCGAACATGCGATGGAGCACCTTGGTCAGGGCTGCACGCACCTGTCCGTTGCTCAAATCCTTTGGCAACTTCTGATACCATGCCATCAGGGCAAGCGGCTGCATGGTTGCCATACGGTAAGGAATGCTTCTGCCGAAAACCGGGAAGGTTCCTTCCGGAGAGATGAATCTCTCGAGGATGATGCTGTACTTCTGGCAGCGCTTCAACTCCCGGTCGTAGTACTTCTGATAGTCGAGGCGGGAATTCACCTTGGCATCCACCATCGCCTGGAGTGTTTCCAGATACATCGGATGGAACACATAGCTGCTGTAGTAATCGAATGCGAACGAAGGACCATCCGCATACCAGCCATCACCCACATACCACTCCTCTACCTTGCGGCAAGCCGAATTCACACGGTATTCATCGAAATCGCCACCCGCCTTTGCCATGAAGCTCTCGATAGTAGAAGAGAAGAGAAGCCAGTTGGTATAAGGAGGATCGATGTGGCGGAGCTTGGCAAACTCCTTCAGGTATCGCTGCTTGGTCACCTCATCCAAAGGCATCCAGAGTGTATCGTAAGCTCGGAGGAAACTCTCGGCGATATAGGCAGCATCTACCAGGTTCTGACCGCCGATGCCCCAGCAGAGATAGTCAGGACTCTGAGGATCTACGGCATTCCTGTAGGAAGCCAAAGCCCACTCACGCAGCTGCTTGCGCTGCTTGCCTTCGGCAGTAGCATCATCAGGGAGAGTCAGCCAGGGAGCCACGCCAGCCATCAATCTGCCAAAGCACTCCATATAGAGCACTTTTCTGTTGCGGTTGTCGAAGCTTGGACTGAACTCCGTCTGCATATTCTTCTGCAGCTCGCCCTTTGCCATATTCTCCAGCACGGGCTGAGCCATCTTATAGGCAAGCGAGCACCAATATTGGCGGTCGCTCTGCTGCTGTGCCTTCTTCTTCGCTGCGCTGATTCCCACGAACGGAACCAAAGCCAGAAGAAGGGTAATCATGATACTCTTATATATATGAATCATAGATAGTTACAATTTGTTTGTTTGTCGAATTCTGTTAAACGATGATTGCAGTATTATCATTTCTAGCTGCAAATGTAATTAAAATAATTAAGAAACGAGCAGAGCGACCGTGTTTTTTATCATTTTTTCAACACTGGAGCACCATTTTCCCAGGAAATAGGCACCCAGAGATGACGACTGTCGCTCAAATGCTTCGGATTCCACATATCTGCCATGAATACATAGTCGGCGCCATGGAACATCTTCTTCTGCGCTGCAGTTTCCACCTTATATATATAGGTACCCTGAGCACCGAAGGTCTTGTCGGCACCCTCGCCACGGCAAGGGTTAGGCAACTGCTCCCAAGGGCCGAAGATATTCTTAGCCTTGAACATGCGAGCTGCATTGGGAGCCCAACCGGTACATCCGCTGGTAATCATCCAGTAGGTGCCATCCTGCTTGAAGATGGTTGGAGCTTCGTTCTGTCCGCCGGCAGCTACTCGTACGTAGCAACCGTTGTGCTGCATGTAGTCATCTGTCAACTGTGCAATCTGGAGTGTCAGGTTTTCCTCAGAAGAATAGATGTGGTAAGCCTTGCCATCATCATCGATATAGATGGTCATGTCTCTCGCCATCTGTCCACCCTGGAAGTCTCTCATCCAGAACATGCCCCGCTCTATCTGAACGCGCCAAGCTGGAGTCCACCACTTTTTCAGTTCCGGGAAGAGGAGCTGATGCTTGAGGTCGGTGGTATCCGGTTTTGAGAATCCGATAGGATAAAGACCCGGATTCACTCTTCCTGAGCGAACGAACTTGAATGGTCCGAAAGGAGTATCGCTGGTTGCCACACCATAACGGGCAGCAGCATATCCCTTTCCCTTCAATTCGAGATGGAACCACATGACGAACTTCCTGGTCTTCTGGTTATAGAGAACCTTAGGGCGCTCGATGATGCAACCACCCTCGATGTCGCTGCCAGGTTCATCAGATACAGGGAGCACCAATCCATGGTTGGTCCATTTCTTGAGATCCTTGGAAGTAAAGCAGCTTACGCCGAGAGAGCTGTAAGGCTTGCCATCCTGCGAGCGGCTTTCGCCATACCAGTAGTAGGTACCCTTGTAGTTGAAGATGTTGCCACCGTGCGCATTGATATGCTTACCGGTATTGTCCTTCCACACGCCTCCGTCCATCGGTGCCTGTGCCAGAGTTGGGAGACAAGACATCATCCACAACACTATAAATGTGAATAGTTTATTCATTTGCTGATGTTATTATTAAGTTAGTGAATACGCTAATTGTTTGTTTTGTCTGCAAATTTAAAGAAAAAACCCCTCTTATGGGTCTAATATTCGGTATAAAAGGGAAACAAATCGGGAAAATGCTGGAAAAACAAATATAACCTATCGATTTTTCACACATTTCCACGACTAACAACTATCTTTTCCATTCACTATTCTGCGCGAAATGACTTTTTTACCCCATTTCGCGCAAAATAGCGACTCATTATTATGCGCGAAACAATATTTTTAGTATCTTTGCAGCCGAGATAATCTTGTTTTCGTGTAAATTTCGCCAAACAATAACCTTGTTTTCGTGTAAGAAATGAGAAAAAGTTCAAGTTGGCAGATTTAAGCAAAGATGCTAAACGGTATCGAGTATTTACCTTTATATATAGTTCCATTACTATAACGCACCGAGGGTAATAGAAGCCCTCTGGAGATTTTGCTTTCCGGGGTAACATTTAGGAAAATCTGTCGTAATCTCAATAAAAAAGCGAGATTACGACAGATTTTTCGTTAAAAAGTTGCCGTAATCTCATATTTTTTGTAACTTTGCGGTAGATAATTATAAAACAGATGGTTATGAAGTACTTAGATCCTAAGGCAGACCTCACGTTCAAGAAGATATTCGGCAATCATCCCGCAAGACTGATCAGCCTTCTGAACGCACTACTGCCACTCAGCGACGAGGAGCAGATACAAGAAATCAAGTATCTGCCTACAGAACTTGTGCCCCAGCTCGAAGGGGGCAAGAACACCATTGTGGATGTACTCTGTACCGATGCCAGAGGCAGGAAGTTCTGCGTGGAAATGCAGATGGAATGGTCTGATGCTTTCCAGCAGCGAGTACTGTTCAATGCATCCAAGCTCTATGTGAGCCAGGCTAAAAAGGGAGGAAAATACAGCGAACTCCAACCAGTATATTCCTTGAATCTTGTGAATGATATCTTTGCGCATGATACTCCAGATTTCATCCACAACTACCGCATCGTGCACGATAAGGACAGCAACAAGGTAATCAAAGGCTTGCATTTCACCTTCATAGAACTTCCTAAGTTCACTCCTCATTCCATTGCCGACAAGCGCATGATGGTATTGTGGCTCCGTTTCCTCACAGAAATCAATTCCAATACAAAGGAAGTTCCTGCTGACCTGCTTAATGACCCGGAAATAGGAAAAGCCGTAGAGGAACTGGAGATTTCCGGTTTCACAGATGCCGAACTCTGGGCCTACGACAAATTCTGGGATTCCGTAAGCGTTGAAAGAACCCTCATAGATGACAGCTACCAGAAAGGTAAGGTAGAAGGTATGAGCCTACAAAGTCTTGAGATTGCCAGAAAGATGCTAGCAAAGGGGATGGATGGTGCGACCGTGATGGATATAACGGGACTGTCGGCAGAACAGATGCAGCTGTTGAAAGCAGAGATGTAAATTACAGATATCGCAATAAAAGAAAGGGTCTATATGCCACGATAACAGGTGGCATATAGACCCTTGAAATGTTACTTACAACATGTGAAAAGATACAAATTGTGAAACTACAGCATTCTTAGCTGAATATGCCAACACCCTTTCTCCAAAGAGAATTCCATAGTCCCTTGACCCATGGCCTTGCCGTTAACTACTATTCGGGAATATGGCTCGGGCATACGGAAGATAGCCCGAGATCCATTGGGCACCTCCAATACAATCTCACACAGTTTCTCGCTCTTATCAACTCGCAATCGAATCTCACGATTACCGCTCAAAGGAACAACTGTGCTAAGATGATTCAGATGTCCCAAATGAGGACAGACCGTGAATTCTCCAAATCCTGGGGTACGAGAAGCAATACCAGCCAGATACTGGCTCATAATAGTAAGCGGTCCGCCACTCCAAGCATGATTATAAGAACCACCACCAAAACCTTCTCCACCAATGCCCCATCCTTCCCAAAGGGTCGTCAAAGGACTTTCTACCATCGCTGCATAACGACGTTTCATTCTACGGATAGCATCTTGATAATAGCCCATTTCACACAAAGCTTGCAACACATACTTTTCCATATACGGACTGGCGTGTTCGTACTTGTCAAAGAAAGGACGTATTACCGGATAGAGCGACTTAGGCAATGTGCCTGAGACTACCGCCAAAGCCTGCGCCCTATCGTCTGGTTCACCCTTATAAGCAGGCGAGACATAATACGAGCCATTCCAAAACTTCTGATGAAAGACCACCTTGAGCCTGTCCGCAGTTCGTTTAGCCCATTCAGCCTCAGCCTTTTCTCCTACCAGCATCGCCATCTGCTCATAGCCTTGTAAAGCGATGGCATACCATTGGTTGAACAAAAGAATCATATCTTTATTGTCTCCCCAATCACCCCAGGTCCATCCTCCCTTGCGAGGTATAACCAGACCCTCCTTGTCCGTTTGCCACACATGGATATACTTTCTCACTTTTGGGAACACATACTCTATCGTCGCCTTGTCTGCCGACCCCATATAATAATTCCAAAATCCATAATATCCAACGCTCGCCAACATTTGCATCGGCAATTCCGAATCATAATTGCCAGCAGGAACAGGCGAAAAGATCGTACTGTCCGAGCGTTGCCAATCCATCAGTTCATAAATACCTTTTCTTGTCAGCAAATGCGCTTTCTCATCCAAGGCATAAAATGCCTCTCCCGATTCATTGACGACATCTCCCCACCACTGCGCTCTTTCTCTATCAGGGCAATCCATATAGGTGTCACGCATCGTCAAATAAAGGGTACGTTGAGATTTCTCCCACAAACGGTTCAACATGGGATCATCGCAAGAGAACAAACCGGCAAAACTTGTGTCATACCCCGTTTCCCGAAAGCCTACCTCCTTGATATGGACCCCTTTCTCAAACTGATAGAACACTTGGTGTCCGTTCATCCAACCTAAACATTCAAAGCTCTGATTTCCATCCTTGGTCTTATACTCTGCAAAAACATTGTTTGCAGATCCTCCCTGATAATTATCGGTAAGAATCCGAACACGCAGTCCCCTTGGAGCTTCTACCTTCAAATAAGGCATCACCTGCGCATTATATGGCAGATAAGCCACCAAAGTAGTATCATTCTTCATTTCTGTATGCATGTATGACTTCAACCCGAAGTCTCGCCAAAGAGGAATCGGACGCTCTACAAGTCGATTCCATCCCGCACAATCTAAAGAAACCTTTCTTGCCTTATCCCAAGACCTATCGTTAAAAGATGCCTCGGTGAAAGGAATATCTCTTGCCGCATCAAAACCGACATTAGACTCTGGCAATCGATAATTAGGGTTAGGACCCTGTGGCAAGTAAAAGGCAGGATGCTTCTTCACTCTCCAGTCACGTCTTGGGACAATCGGTCTGCCATTCACCTGCAAAGCGAAAGTCATACCAGGTGTAGGACTGTTACGATGGCTAAAGCCATCCTTACCAAAATACCACACCAAAACCGCGATGGTATTTTTACCCCTTCTCAGAGCAGGAAGCGAACGGATGACATCACAATAGGTATCGTTAGGGTTAGGTCCTCTTTTCAAGCCACCTTCACGAACCTGAATTTCACCGTTCACCCATAGCCAATACTTGGAGTCTGCAGCAATCGACAGACACACGTCTTGGGGATTATCAGAAATTTCTATCACATTGCGAAAGCAAAGCCAACTGCCTGGTTCCACTTTCTGCTTGGCATCAAGGGTAAAGACCTGCGCCCATCCCACAAGACAACTCACAAGCATAACAAACAATATAACAAATCTTTTATTCATGGTCTCCGAAACTAAACACTACAAAAAACAAAAAGTGGGTAACAGAAAACTGACTGTTACCCACCATCTTATATATACGAAATCACTTTAACAAACATGATAACAACAGAGCAGATTACTTCTCTGCTGACTGACCTGCTGATGTTGGCCAATATGGGTTCTGATACAATGGACTCTTCTCTACAGAAGAATAATCACTTGCTGTAAGCAGGAACTGCTTGATAGGAAGTGGCTGCAGATAGTGAGCCATGTGCCAGGTGAAACCATCCTTGTAGCTATTGGTAGCTGTCATGTTCACCTCCAATGGACGATAGTACTCGCTCAGAGAAGAGCTTGAGACGTTGGCATTAGAAGAGCCATCGGCATTCAGGTTGTTATACCAGCTCTGCATTGGAGTATTCCAGAGATGAATACCCTCCATGTGAGCAGGAGTTGTCATCAACTGATCGTATGAACGCCAGCGCTGCAAATCCATACCACGAAGACCTTCTGAAATCAACTCGCAACGACGCTCACGACGGATATTGTAGAGAATCTTATCGGTCAACTGCTTGCCTGCAGAGTAAGAACCCCAGTCGGCAGTTTCCTTGCTCATCTCAGTAGCATCGATGGTAACCTGTGGGTTAACAGCATCACCTGTGAAGCCGGCAGCCTTACGTACATCCTTCCAATACTCCAGAACCTTGCCAGAAAGACTGTTGGTCAACATATACTCAGCCTCCATGTAGTTCAGCAGTGCCTCGGTAGCACGGAAGATTTCAGCTGCATTGTAGCAGTTACCATTACCTGTATTAGCCTTATCAAAGGTACCACCCTTACGGATGGCATAACCTGTAGAATAGTCATTCTCGGCATTACGTGTGGTAATGGTTGGATATGGCTCGTCGATGACATAGTGATCCTCAGGAGCAGACATATTCTTGAATACATTCTTCTGCCCAGGAACCTTCAGGAAGATGGTGAGACGAGGGTCACGATTGGTAGCTACATCGGCGATAGTCTGGTCGCTATAAGTATAGGCTGAATTATAGATAGGCTTACCATCCTTCATCACATAGCCCTCTACCATAGAGCGGGTAAGACCTACGCCAAAGTCTCCATGCTGGACACCAACCTCCACATTATTGACTACACCTAACTCCTTGCTATACTGGCGCCAAAGGATAACCTCAGGTGTACCCGACATATCTGTAGTACCCCAGATATTGAAGTAAGGGTTCTGAGGATCACCTTCCTTCTGAGGAATAGTACCGGTGTTCACCATCAACTGATCCTTATACTTGTCAGCTACCATTTCGGCAGCCTTGGCACTCTCCTGCAGGAAATACTTAGCCTCAGCATCAACAGAACCTGTAGGATACTGATAGTTGGCATTATACTCCTTTGCCTTGCCTGGCCATCCCTCGCCGTTAGGAACGAAAGCTGTGCCGGCAAAATAAGTCAGCCAAGAACCCTCGTAGAGAGCCACACGGCTCTTGAACAGGCGGGCTGCATCAGGAGAGATACGGGTATGGTTCTTGTCAAAACCATCCTGCATCAGCGAGATAGCCTTGTCCAGGTCTTCCATGATGAAACGAGCCACCTCGTTGCAAGGCTGACGCTTATTGGCAGCCACCAAAATTTCCTCATTATCAGGGAAAGCCTCGGTTACAATAGGAAGGTCGCCCCACTTCTGCAACATATCGAAGTAGCAATATGCTCTCATGAAGTAGATCTCACCGATATACTGGTTGATGATAGCCTCACTACCAGAGATCTTACCAGCCTTCTGAGCCTCGAGGATAGAATTGAGCTGGTAATTGATGTTGCGGATATTATTCCAAGACCAGTTGCCGTTATCATTGGCTGTTTTCCAAAGTCCTGTGGCAAACTTGCTATCACCATACCAGTTGATCTGGTTGTCGGTATTCACATCGCCGGCATAGAGACCATAGCTCCAGTTGGCGTGTCCTGGCAAGACATCACCATAGAACTGATCGGCAGCAGCTTTCACCTTTGCCTCTGAAGTAAAGAATCCATCAGAAGGTAAGCTTGATGGTGGCTCCTGCTCCAGATAATCACTACAAGAAGAGAAGGATGCAGCAAGTGCCAATGACATAAGTGCTATATGTTTGAATTTCATATTAATATCTCCTTTTAATTATAATGTAACGTTAACACCGAAAGAGAAAGTGCGAGAAAGAGGATAACCATTACCATAAGCGGTATCGATGGTCTCTGGGTCGAACTGACTTGGAAGGTCGGTGATAGTGAACAAATTCTCTGCTGAAACGAAGAAGCGGACATTGCCCAAACCTGCCTTAGAAACCAAGCTCTGTGGCAAGGTATAGCCAATCTGAAGGTTCTTCATACGCAAATAAGCTGCATTGAGCAAATAGCGTGTCTGGGTATGGATGTTCTTCTCGCTGTACTGCGGACGTGGCAGATAGGCATTCAGATTCTCTGATTCGTAGCCATTCTTGACAGACCATGTTTCAGAATCGCGGAAGTAGTCCTGAACGCCGGTAATACCTGCAGCCCACCATACACCAGAGTCGGTAGCTCCAAACAGATATTCTCTCGCACCCCATGAACCATTCACATTATAATCACGCTTCATGACACCCTGCATGAATGCACGGAAGTCAAATCCCTTCCAGCTGGCGGTGAGATCAAGGCCGAAGAGATAACGAGGAGTATTGTTACCGATAACCTTCAGGTCGCCATGGTCTGCCAATGTATTGCTGCCATTGGAAATCTTGCCGTCGCCATCCAGATCCTTGTACATGATATCACCAGCAGCCCACTTGTCGCCAAGCTGGCTCTGTCCACCATTTGGCAAGGTAGCCAGATGCTGGTTCATCTCATCATTAGTCTTGGCAATTCCGATGGTTTCATAACCCCAGATTTCGCCTACCTTGCGGTTCTCGATATAGCTAGACAAGGAACCTGTAGGGTTGTTTGGATAACGGGTTACCTTAGCCTGAGCATCTGAAACATTAAATGTTACACCATAGTTCAAGCCATTCTCCAGATGATCGCGCCAGCCAATCTGCAACTCCCAACCAGTGGTACGGAGGTCAGTATTGTTGGTCTTAGGAACAGCAGTTCCCAAAAGTGCAGGCAACTCAGGAGCAGGACCTACCATATCCTTGGTATTACGTACATAGTAATCGAAGGAACCAGTCAGGCGGTTGTTGAAAGCACCCCAGTCGAGACCGACATCATAGCTTTCTACCTTTTCCCAACCCAAGGCTGCAGAAACCAGACCTGGAGCTGCAGTAATGTTGGGCTTCTTACCCCCCTGGAGCCAGGTACCTGATACTGATTTATAATCTACTGTAGAATAGGTCTGATACCAGTTATCAATATTCTGGTTACCCAAAGAACCATAAGATGCACGGAGCTTCAAGGTATTTACAGTATTCTCCAATGGCTTCCAGAAGTTTTCGTGAGCGATGTTCCAACCCAAAGAGAAAGATGGGAAGGTCTTCCACATATTGTTTCTACGGAACTTGGAAGTACCGTCATGACGGATATTGAACTCGAAAAGATACTTCTCGTCATAGTTGTAGTTCAAGCGGCCGAAGAAGCCGGCTGTCTGCCACTGGTTGCGTCCACCATTCACGGAAGGAACGATTTCCTTGCCTTCGTAGCTCAAGCCATTGGTCAGATCCACCTCCAGACGAGACTCATCCAAGACACCATCACGCTGCAGACCGAATTCGGTCTTTCTCAACTGCTCTGCCTGGAAACCACCCATTACGTGGAAGTTATGCTTCTTAGCCAGAGAGAAGTTGTACTCGGTGTAAGCCTGGAAGTTATAGTAGTTCTCCTTATATTCATCCTCATGAACATTGGAGCCCTTGTCGTAAACGATAGGATTGCCGGCAACATCATGGTTGTAGAGCATCTTCTTGTCCCAGTGGCGTGCAGTATTCTCTGAACGATAGGTGAAGTCGATATGAGTTCTCCAGTTCTTGATAGGCTCAATCAACAGGTTCACCTGCTGGTTCAGAATGTCACGCTCCTTGGTATCCTTACCTGCTGTAGCCAGACCGAGGGCAGGAGAAGGTGCAGAATAATAGTAACCGTTGCGATCCTGCAAAGGCAATACTGGCCAACCCTGACGTGCCAAGTCCTGATACAGACTGTTGGTCAAAGTAGCAGGGCGCTGGAAATCGGTACGGGTCCAGCGGGTAGAGTAATCCAGATGCAGCCAATCAGTAATCTGCGCACCAATCTTAGCTGCCGTATTGTAACGGTCGTTCTTATCCTTATCCAGCTTCATGAAACCACCATTGTGCAGGTAGTTGAAAGAAGCATAGAAATTAAACTTATCATTACCGCCGCTTACACTTGCGTTATGCTCCTGAGAGAAGGCAGTGCTCTTATACAAGGCATCATACCAATCTACATCATCTACACCAAAGCCGTAACCATCATTCCATGTTGTGCCGTTGCTGGAATCGATACCGTAGAGCAGGTTACCATTGGCATCCTTTCGGGTACCAGGACCTACAGGAGTGGCATTGTGATAAGCCACGATCTTATCCATACGTTCCTGATCGAAGAACACACCACTACCACCATTGGTATGAGCATCGTTTACCCATGCTGCATAGTCAACAGAGTTCATCATGTGCTTGCCACGAATCATTCCGCTGAAACGGAAGCTGTTGTTATAGTTGACTGTAACCTTACCCGACTTACCTTTCTTGGTAGTAACCAAGATTACACCGAAAGGTGCACGGGAACCATAGATAGAAGATGCAGCAGCATCCTTCAATACAGATACACTTTCGATATCCTGTGGGTTGATGGTATTCAAATCACCCTCAGAACCATCAATCAAGATCAATGGAGTACCCTTGGAACCCTCACCAATGGTAGTAGTACCACGTACATTTACATTAGGAGTAGCATCCATAGAACCAGACGAGCTGGAAATCTGCAAACCAGGAACCAGACCCTGCAATGCCTGGGTAGCATTGGCAACAGGACGGGAAGCAATCTCCTTGCTGTCGATTACAGAGACAGCACCAGTGAGGTTTACCTTCTTCTGAGTACCGAAACCTACGACAACTACTTCACTCAAAGCCTGATTGTCGTCTTCCAAAGTAACGTTCAACGGACCATTACCAGCTTTTACCGTCATGGTCTTATAACCTATATAAGACACTTCGACCATAGCACCTGGAGCAGCACTGAGCGAGAAGTTACCATCAAGATCGGTAACAGTACCCGTCTTGGAACCCTTAACCTTTACGGTAGCACCGATTACCGGCTCACCAGAAGGATCAAGAACCTGACCTTTAACGACACCCGACTGCTGAACAACCTGAGCTGTAGAAGCTGCCATGATAGATTGTGGAGGCAAAGCAACACCAGTTGCCAAAGCTGCCAAAGCCATCAATCTTCTAGACGATGTTATTAGCTTAAGATTTTCCATTTTAAGTTGTATTTTAATTTGTTAGTTTATATTATACAGTTTATGTAAAAAATGTAAAGTGCCGCCTTCGCTCTCGCCAAGGCAACTTTTATTGCTTCACAATTGCAAAATTCGGTCTTTTTTATCATATATTAGGGAAAAATTCGAGAAAATAAGGGAAAAATTCGGGAAAAAGCTGTAATTTTGTACCCAAAATACAAAGAAATACTAATAATCGAGATGAGAACAATATATTTGATACTGACTTTTGTGTGCTGCATCATTGCTAAAGCGGAAACATTTCCATACCGCAGCATTGCATCTTTTAACATTTCGCCAGCGTCTGAAAGCCATTGCATGATACTAGATAGCGAAGGAATGATGTGGGTGGGAACCAATTCCGGACTCAAATCATACGATGGCTATACCGTGAAATCGTACAAATCGAATGCTCTTTCTCCTGGTATTCTTCCCAACAACGACATCCGTTCCATGGCAGAAGACCACGAGCACAATCTCTGGCTGGGAACCCGAAACGGTCTGGTAAAGATAAACCGGAAGACTGGCGTTTTCAAGACCTATTTCCTGCCAAGCGAAGATCAGAGAATCATCTACCATCTCTTTGTTTCGAGAGATGGTACACTCTGGGTTGGTACAGATGGAGGATTATCTTATTTCAATCCGGAAAATGAATCCTTCTATACCTATACTTCCAGGAATGCCTGGCACATCGATGAAAACGGAAAGAAACAGCGCCTCTATTCTTTCAGCGTAAAATGTGTAGCTGAAGACAAGAATGGCGACCTTCTCGTCGGCACCTGGTCTTCCGGACTGATGCGTCTGAAACGTGGCAGCAACGTTTTCCTCAGCTACCCGAAGCTGAATGACATAAATTCTGCCTACTCGCTCTTTTTCGACAGAAACCATCGTCTCTGGGTAGGAACCTGGGGATATGGAGTGCTGTGCATCAGCAATCCGGACAATCTGAAGAATCCGCAATATCATCAATATCCCTATACAACCAATAATTTCGACATCTTCTATAAATTCGTAGAAGACCCTACTACGCATACTCTCTGGGCATGCACAAGAGAAGGCATCTGCTTTCTCGACGAAAACCTGCCGCAGGCCAGCTGGCAGAAATATACCCAGATAGGCAACAGCCGACTCATCTACTGCAATGATATCTGCACAGATGGGGGAGGCAACATCTGGCTCTGCACGCAGAATGATGGAGTCCTACAGATTACCACCACACCATCGCTCTTCAGGCAGTGGCATCTGGGAAATCTTCAGAATGCCCCTACCATCAACTATGTCAATGCAATTCTCACTACCGACGGGAAATGGTTCTGGCTGGGACTCAATCCATACGGAGTTGCGCTCTACAACAGATACACCGGTGCCACCTATTATAATAGTGAAATTCCAGGTTTTGGCAGTTTGCACGACTATACGCTAACCACGAGTATCACCAGCATTGCCAAAAGAAGCAATGGGGAAATCTGGTTTGCGGTCAACAACTATGGTGTCGTAGTCAAACCAAAGGAGGGGAATGCCTTCGAACTGAATCGCAGCAATACCAAATACATCCAAGAAGACTTTGTCAATGCTGTTTTCGAATCGAAGGATAAAACCATGTGGATAGGAAGCCGCAATGGTATGAGCATCGTATATCCAGACAATACAGGCTACTTCCTGACCATGAAAGAAGGTAAAAACAACTTCAGCAGCTGCGACATCCGTAACATCTGCCAGGACAGGCAGGGCAACATCTGGGTTTCTACCGATAATGAAGGTATCATCCGCATTTCGGGAAATCCCAAGGACATCCGTTCGCTGAAATACAAGCAATACAGCTTTAAAAACCAGCTGTTTGCCATCAATGATGCCCAGAAATGTATGGAGGACAAGCAGGGCAGACTCTGGGCGATATCAAACAGTGGCGGACTCTTCCTATATAATAAGGAGGAAGACCGTTTTGAATACCAAAACCGAAAGATTCATCTTCCGGATGACCAGACCTTCTCCATAGAAGGCGATGTTTTCGGCAATATCTGGGTAGCGCTCAACAAGTCTCTGGCTTATATTACCTGGAAAAGTCAGGATGCGGAAGACTTGCGCAACATCACTTACTTTACCCGGGAAGACGGTTTGGGAGAAGTCCATTTTTCGGCGGATGCCAGTTATCAGTTTGGCAAGGAAATCTTCTTCGGCGGCAGAACAGGCTTCTTCTCCTTCACTCCATCTCCTCTTATGGGAATGAAGCATCACAAGAAGAACAGCAAACTCATCATTACCGACCTGCTGATAGACGACGTGCCATTTGCCATGCTGGACTCAGTTCTCAAAAGTGACATTTCGAAAGAAATGCCTCACTATACCCAGGAGATTACCATACCGGCAAAGGTGAAGAAGTTTGATATCGAGTTTGCACTCCTCACTTACGGCAATGCCAGCAAGAATGTCTATGCCTACCAGCTGGAAGGTTATGATGAAGACTGGCAATACTGCAAGCCTGATGTTCACAAAGCCACCTTCCAGAACCTAAGCGCAGGAACCTACAGATTGCGTCTGAAGGCCACCGACAGCTATGGTCAGTGGCAGGAACTGCCCTACACCATCACCATCAAGGTGCTGCCACCATGGTATGCATCCAGAATAGCCTTCATGTTCTATATCCTGATGCTCATTGGCGGCATCTTTGCTACGGCACGATGGTATAAGGAGCGGGTGAAAACCAGAAACAGCCTGCAGATGGGCGTCATCCTCACCAATATCACCCACGAGCTGCTCACCCCTCTTACCGTCATCTCTGCCACCATCTACAAGCTCAAGGAAAGAGCACCACAGTATGAGGAAGATTATCTGGTGATGGACAACAACATCAACCGCACCACCCGACTCCTGCGACAGATCCTGGAAGTGAGAAAGTCGCAGGCAGGACAGCTGCATCTGCTCGTGAGCCGCAGAAACCTGATTTCGTTCATAGAAGAAGCTTGCGAGAATATCCGTCCGATGGCTGAACACCAGCAGATTACCCTATTCCTGGAGAAGCCGAAGGCTGAAGGTATGGCATGGTTTGATGCCGACAAGATGGATAAGATCATCTACAATCTGCTCTCCAACGCCATTAAATATAATAAGGTGGGAGGCAAGATTGATGTATCACTCAGCCTCAGCAAGGAACAGGCTATCATCACCATCGCGGATAATGGCATCGGTATGTCGAAGGAGAAGATGAAGCATCTCTACACCCGATTCTTCGATGGCGACTACCGCAAGCAGAACATGCCGGGAACCGGCATCGGACTGTCGTTGACCCACGACCTGGTGAAACTGCATCATGGCAACATCCAATGTGAGAGTCAGGAAGGCGAAGGCACTACCTTCACCATTACCCTGCCTATCAGAAAGAGTGCCTATGCACCAGATGAAATAGACAATTCAGACAAACCAAATGCAGTAAATCAGGAAGCCATCAGACAGGCAAGCCAGGAAACGGAGCAGGAATCCCAACCTGCTTCTGAAGACAAACCTAAGCTGGCACCTGTCCGCCAGAGCATCTTCATCCGTAAGAATGCGAGCAAGATCCTGGTGGTGGAGGACAACGAGGAACTGCTCGCCCTGATGCTGCAGGTGCTGAGCAAGAACTATCACGTTTTTACGGCAAAGAACGGAAAGCAGGCGATAAACATCATCATGAAGGAGAAACTCGACCTCGTGGTGAGCGACGTGATGATGCCAATCATGGATGGTATCGAACTGACCAAGCAGCTGAAGTCTGACAAGAGTTTCTGGCAGTTGCCAATCATCCTGCTCACCGCCAAGAACAAGGAAGAGGACAAGACCGAGACTTATGCCGTAGGAGCAGATGCCTACATCACCAAGCCTTTCAAGTTTGAGGAACTGGAAGTCAGAATCAATGCCCTTCTTGCCAACCGCAAGAAGATGATAGAAAAGATTCAGGCAGAAGTTTCGCTCCAAACCAGCACAGAGAGCGAAACACAGGCTGCGTTACATTTGAGCAACCCAGATCAGGCATTCATCACTCGTGCCACAGAGGTACTGATGCAACATCTTGCAGATGGCGATTACAACCGCGAGGCATTCGCCAAGGATATGGCGATGGGCGAATCCACCTTATATAATAAGGTAAAAGCCACAACAGGGCAAACGGTCATTGCCTTCATCACCAGCATCCGCCTGAAGGAGGCGCAGCGCATCATCCGGTCGAACCCTGACATTCTGATCAGCGAAGTGGCAACTCAGGTGGGCTTCAACACTCCGAAGTATTTCTCGAAATGCTTCAAGAAGAAGTTCGGCGTCTTCCCGAAGGAATATGCAGAGCAACTGAAAGATGTCAATTAGTATGATTAGTCGTGGAAATCCATTGTTTTTCCGCACATTTCCACGACTAATAAATACGATTTCCCTATCACTATTCTGCGCGAAATGGCTTTTTTACCCCCTTTCGCGCAAAATAGTGACTCATTATTTTGCGCTAAACGATATTTTTAGTATCTTTTCAGCCGATATAATCTTGTTTTCGTGTAAATTTCACAAAACAATAAGCTCGTTTTCGTGTAAGATATGGTTCCATTACTATAACGCACCGAGTTATCACTATGGATGACTTATTCCGTATCTAAAAACTCCAAAAGCCTAGAGGAAAAAGTAATTGTTATTAGGGAAAATCTCCGTTCAAAAGTATTGAACCGCCGTTCAACACTTTTGAATGTACATTCAAAGCTTTTGAACACACATTCAATACTTTTGAACGAAGATTTTCCCTAATGATAAAAACATATTGATCGTGCAGTAAATACTATTTCCATTAGAAGAAGATAAACGCAGTGTGGGAATATCTTGTAGCCATATTGGTAAAACTACATTTCATCCCTTCTGAGCAGTCTCTTTTATTGGGTGTCGGGGCGCAGCAAATAACCCATATCCGTTCGAAAATCAACAGCAAGCTATTTGGTAAAAGCGGAGCCAAAACCCTTGATGCCAATCTATGGAGGATATGATAGCCATCAGTGTAAAAAATGTAATATGATATGTAAGTTTCTTATCTGTAGTATGTTAAGTTGTAATGGATGCAGTACTGGGTATAAAATATATAACCAAAATATTCGTCTCGCAACTTTATTTTTTATATCTTTGCTCCCAAAAGTGTGTCCTGAGACAGAATGACGTCCGATATTGGCTATATTTGATAGATTCTATCAAGTCTCTGTAATGGGGATGGAGCGAAGGGGGAGCGTACTTAGCCAAATTCAAAGTCCAACTCCAGGAAATGGAGAATGAGCTAATGAATGAGGCAGCCTTTGTAATAGGAGTAATAAAATTAATAAAGAGTAAGTGCAAAGAGCCGTGTGAAGGGAGACTTTCAAGCACGGTTCCGAGAGAAGGGTGGGTGAAATTCCCTCCACTTACTCGACAAGAAATATGCAATGATGAAAAGAAAGACAACTTATAATTTTCTGCAAATAGTTATCATAACCGTTTTGTTTCTGCTGGTTTCATGTGGCGGAAATCGTGTTGTGGATTCCAAGATGGCAAGTGCTGATAGTTTGATGGATGTCTGTCAGGATTCGGCACAGACAGCCTTAGCCATGCTTGATAGTCTAAAGGCGCAGAAGCCTGATATGAGCAAGGCACAACAGATGCATTATGATCTGATTTATGCCAAGGCGATGAACAAGAGCTTTGTGGATTTTACCACAGATAGCGTGATGAAGCGAGTGGTTGCCTATTACGACAAGCATGGCTCTATGAATGAGCGAATGCTGGCATATTATCTTTTAGGCTGTGTGTATCGGGATCTGCAGGATGCCCCTGCTTCTCTCGATAACTACAATAAGGCAGTGGAATTGGCTGATACCACGAGTGCTTCGTGTGATTATGCCTTGTTGTCTAGGATTCATGGCGCTATGGGAGATTTGTATAGTGTAGGATCTTCCCCTCTGATGACGATAAAGGAAACAAGACTTGCTGCTAAATATGCCTGGTTGGCTAAGGATACATTGGCTGCAGTTGCTGCTTATCGTACGCAAGCCAGCGGTTATTATAATTTGGGAAATTCGGATTCAGTCTTGAGTATTTCCCTCAATGCTCATCATTTCTGCATGAAAAACGCGCTGGGTTCAGAAATGTATCATGGTTTGAATGCCATCATAGATGTCTATATTAACAGGAAAGACTATAAGCGTGCTGGTTATTATATCCAGATGATGCGGCAAAAAGCAGATCAGTTTATTACCCCAAGTCAGGTTCGTAGAGGTAGTGAACTCTTATATTATAATATAGGTAGATATTATTGCGGCATAGGCAAGGTGGATGAGGGAATTGGTTATTTCCATAAGATTCTTACGGCAGACCATATTACTTTTACACATAAAGAGGCGGCTTATGGAGGATTACATACTGCTTATCAGCTCAAGGGGATTCCTGATTCCATATCCAAGTATGCCCAGCTGTTTGTCAATGCCAATGATTCTTCCTATAGGCATAGCACTGTGGAGTCTATGTATAATATACAATCCATGTATGATTATCAGCATTACCAGCAGCGAGCTTTGAAAGCACAGACGGAGAATCAGCTGCTGTGGTTATCTATGGCTTTGGGGACCGTTGTCTTGTTTCTTGTTGCAGTTGTTGTCTTTTTGCAAGCAGATGAAGCGGAGAAAGGCAGTATTGGTTGGAATAAACGCAGACTATAATAAGGTGCTTGATGAGTATAAGCGTTCTGTTGCCGATTTGAAAATGATAGAAAATAATTTTGAACAATATAGGCAGAAGAAAGAACAGGAAATCCAGCAGATGAATCTGGCTCTGAATTCTTTTCATCAGGTTGGTGAAAATGAGAACTGGATGACGGAGATTAGCTTACTTGATAATGAACTGGTGAATCATTTCCATGCGCAGGCAAATGGAGTGAGTTGCAAGATCTCAGATAGTGAATGGGAAAAGTTGAAATCATTGGTCGAAAAGCAACAGCCTGATTTCATTCGCTTCATTTCTGCTCCGAGCAAAGGATTAACAGACAGGGAATATCTTGTAGCCATATTGGTAAAACTACATTTTATCCCTTCTGAGCTGTCTCTTTTATTGGGTGTCGGGTCGCAGCAAATAACTAATATCCGTTCGAAAATCAACAGCAAGCTATTTGGTAAAAGCGGAGCCAAAACCCTTGATGCCAAT
>ERZ506883.266-NODE-266-length-24772-cov-32.4325_pt1 | contig 24772 bp, 20 predicted proteins | sample MGYA00513177_ERZ506883 | MGnify/ENA metagenome assembly ERZ506883 | reverse complement strand
GCCGATGGTACTGCAATGCAATGCGGGAGAGTAGGTAGCCGCCTTCTTTTATCAAGAGCCTCAGATTTCGAAAGATTTCTGAGGCTTTTTGTGTATCTAAAGATTTAAATTATGCATTATTATTTGAGTACTTGGTGGAGATGGTTGAGACGCTGCGGCTATTGTCGTGGCTTTGGCGTGCAGTCGCCTTCTGCCTATAGCTTCATCCGCTATGTCATCAATGAGCATTATCCTTATTATGCATATCAGGAGCTGCAGGAGCAGTTACCACAGCTTAACAGGCGCGAACATAAGGTGGGACGTCTTCTTCTGAGGCTCTCAAATCATTGGCAGCCTATTGTCAGATTGTGTAATCATCATATCTTTGATGCTTATCTCCATGCGGGTTGTATGAAGACTGAATCTTATGAGATAGCTGATAGCTTATCTTTTTTGAATAAAAATGTCAAAACGATGGTGGTTGTTGATTTGGATAAACAGCCTATGGAGTTTGTCTTGAAGAATCTTCTTCCGCTTTGTCATAGTCAGGTGATGCTGGTTCTTTTAGGTAATCTTCATGCTAGTAAAACCTATTCTTCATGGCTTCGTTTGCAGGAATCAGAGTTCTCTGGCATCACCTATGACCTCTATTATGTGGGTGTTGTTTTCTTTGATCATAAGATCTATAAGCAGCATTATCGGGTAAATTTCTAGAAAAAGAGCCCTTTCATGCAAGAAAGTAGTATGTTAGGTGAAAAAAAATGCCGAAAAACTTGTAGATAAAATTAATTTTATTACTTTTGCAGCCAAATTAGTAAGAACGTTAAATATTATAGCTATGTATTGGACACTTGAATTAGCTTCAAAGCTAGAAGATGCACCATGGCCTGCAACTAAAGAAGAGCTGCTCGACTATGCAACTCGCTCAGGTGCGCCTCTGGAAGTTCTGGAGAATCTGCAGGAAATAGAAGATGAAGGTGATGTCTATGAGAGCATCGAAGACATTTGGCCTGATTATCCTTCAAAGGATGACTTCTTATGGAATGACGACGAATATTAAAAGTCGATGATAGGGCTGTTCTCTACCCGGAGAACAGCCTTTTTCATCTTCTTTCTGTTCCTTTTTCATCTCATATCTGCCCGGATGTTTCCTCAATCATCACCTTATATATAATATTCAGCGATAATTTACGTTATTACATTGTGTTAAGACGAATCATTATATTATGTTTTTTGCTGGCAGGCGTGCTCTGTATGAGAGCGCAGTATGATCCATCCTTCAGTCATTATTTCGACATGGAGTCATCCTTCAATCCTGCAGCAGTGGGTAAGCAGGCTAAACTGAATGTTACGGCTGCTTACGCTCTTGATATGGCTGGATTCGAACACAATCCCCGTACGATGTATCTGGCGGCAGATATGCCTTTCCTGCTTTTCAATCATCAGCAGGGTGTGGGTGTTTCGCTGATGAATGACCAGATTGGTCTCTTTACCCACCAGCGTCTTAGCCTGCAGTATGCCTATAAAAAGAAGATATGGGGAGGAATGATGAGCGTTGGATTGCAGGGAGGTATGCTGAGTGAGAGTTTTGATGGCAGCAAGGTGGATGCTGGAGAATCGGGCGACCCTGCTTTTGCTACGACAAATGTAGAGGGAAGCGGAATGGATTTTGCTATGGGTCTCTATTTCATTCATCGTAATTGGTATGTGGGACTTTCAGGGCAGCATCTTACCTCTCCTACGATCAATCTGGGTGATTCAAATGAATTTAAGATTGATGCAACGTATTATTTGACTGGTGGATACAATATTCAACTGAGAAATCCGTTTTTATCTATAAGGTCATCTGCTCTTGTCAGGTATGATGGTACGGCGTGGCGAGGCGATGTTACCGGGCGGCTGGTATATCAGCACGAGGGAAAGCATTTGTATGGTGGACTCACCTACAGTCCTGATCATTCTGTGACCTTTCTATTGGGAGGTACTTTTCATGGGGTGATGCTTGGGTACAGTTATGAGTGCTATACTTCGAAGTTGAATGCGGGTAATGGTAGCCATGAACTCTTCATCGGATACCAGACAGAGATCAGCTTTGCCAAAAAAGGAAAGAACAAACATCAAAGTGTTAGAATACTATAGTATATCATCAAGAATATGAATATTGAAATGAAGAAAATAATAGGGCTCTTCTGCTCACTTGTAGCACTGCTCTCCCTGAGTGGCTGTTTCAGCGCCAAATCTACTTCTATGGCAGGTAGAGGAGGAGAAGTTGTGGGCGTAAGTGGAAGAGGGTTCGTGGAGCCTACACCTTACGGAATGGTAAAGGTGAACCGTGGTTTCCTGAAGATGGGTCTTGAGACTCAGGATTCGCTATGGGGTACTAAAACTCCCCGTAAGGATGTTTCCGTAGATGGTTTCTGGATGGATGATACTGAGATTACGAACTCTGAGTACAAGCAGTTTGTTGCTTATGTACGCGATTCCATCCTTCGTACCCGACTTGCCGATCCTGCCTATGCCGGTGATGAGACCTATATGATTACCGAAGACAAGAATGGCGACCCGGTTCCTCCGCAGGTTAACTGGAAGAAGCCTTTGCCAAGAAAGCCTAATGAGGATGAACTGCGTGCGATAGAAAGTCTCTACAATGTGAATCCGGTGACCGGTGAGAAGCTGATCGATTGGCGCCAGCTCAACTATAAGTATGAAATCTATGATTACACAGCAGCTGCCCTTCGCCGTAACCGAATCAATCCGCAGGAGCGCAGTCTGAATACAGATATCCAGATAAATCCTGATGAGGTGGTGATGATTTCGAAGGATACCGCTTATTATGATGATGAGGGCAGAGTGGTGAGAGAGACCATCAACCGCCCGTTGAGCGGTCCGTGGGATTTCCTCAATACTTATATCGTGAATATCTATCCGGATACAACTTGCTGGGTGAATGATTTCCGCAACTCGGATAATGAAACTTATCTGAGAAGCTATTTCAGTAATCCAGCCTACAACGACTATCCTGTTGTGGGTGTCACCTGGGAGCAGGCGAATGCCTTCTGTGCCTGGCGTACCGACTACCTTCTGAAAGGTTTGGGACCGGAGGCAAGATTCGTGCAGCGTTACCGTCTGCCAACAGAGGCAGAATGGGAGTTTGCTGCCAGAGGAAAGAATCAGAGTGAGTTCCCTTGGGACAATGCTGACGTAAAGAATGGAGATGGATGTTTCTATGCCAACTTCAAGCCAGATAGGGGTAACTATACCAAGGATGGTAACCTGATAACGAGTAAGGTGGGTATTTATTCACCCAACTCGAACGGGCTCTATGATATGGCTGGTAATGTGGCGGAATGGACCAGTACCGTTTATACCGAGGCAGGAGTGGATGCGATGAATGATCTGAATCCTGACCTGAAATACAATGCAGCCAAGGAAGATCCTTACCGGTTGAAGAAAAAAAGTGTAAGAGGGGGGTCCTGGAAAGACCCGGAATCTTTTATCCGCTCAGCATGGCGCTCTTGGGAATACCAGAACCAGCCACGCTCATATATCGGATTCCGCTGCGTAAGAAGTCTGGCTACCACATCGAGTGCCAAGCAGAAACCATCAAGAAATAAGAATAGGAGATAATCAAAATGGGTGACTATAGTAAATATAATATTGTCTATCGTCTGCAGAAGTGGATGGATAGTGTTCCGGGACAGACTTTCCTGAACTATGCATATAGTTGGGGTGCGAGTATCGTTATTGCAGGTACTCTCTTCACGTTGACGCATCTTCCCGGAGCCAAACTGATGATCTTCCTGGGAATGGGCACTGAGATTATCGTGTTCTTCCTGTCTGCTTTCGACCGTCCTTTCGATAAGACTGCTGATGGCAGAGAGCTTCCTACTCATGTGACGGAGGAATATCTGGAGACGGGTAAGGTAGAATACCAGGACAAGAATGTGGCTGCTTCTACCATAGGAGCATCTTCTTCTCCAATTGCTGGTGTTGCCAACCAGGCTTCCTCAATAGCTCAGCCGGATGCCTTGGCAGAAATACAGGTAGCTTCTGAGGAAATGCAGAAAGTGCAGAGCAGCTATGTGGATGAACTGAAGAATCTGGTAGATACCCTTGGCAAGGTTAATGAACAGAGCTCCCGTCTGACTCGTGACAGTGAGGAGATGGAAAACCTGAACCGCACGCTTACCGGTATTACCAAGATTTATGAGATGCAGTTGAAAAGTGCCAGTCAGCAGATTGGTACCATCGACCAGATCAATGAACAGACCCGGAAAATGGCTCAGCAGATAGAGCAACTGAACAGCATTTATGCACGTATGATTGCAGCGATGACCGCAAACTTAAAAGAAAAATAAATGGCAATAAAGAAAAGACCGATTTCACCACGCCAGAAGATGATCAATCTGATGTATGTCGTCTTGATGGCTATGTTGGCACTGAATACTCCTACTGAAGAGGAGCTCGGTGTCAAGGGAAAGTCGTTGGTGGAGAAGGTGAAGAGAAGCTTGCAGGATGAACCGCGGAAGGGCGATGAGAAGAAGGATGTGAAACTCGTGGAACTGAATGTGAGTGAGATGAATGCCTTCGTGATTCCTGAAAAGACGACCCTTTATGCGGGTGAGCGATTCAACTCACAGGTGGTGATGGCGGCTATAGACAGTACCCAGCGCCCTGAAATCTATGTCAATGGCAGTCGGCTTCAGGCTGCTGATGGTAGATATAGCTTTACGGCTGGTGGGGTAGGAGAACATCAGTTTAATGGCTATATTCTGATGAAAGGCAAGGAGGGTGAGGAAATCCGTCGTAACTTCAGTCAGAAATATACCGTATTGCCTGTTCCGAATTCTGCTACCGTGGCAGCTGACCTGATGAATGTGCTTTATGCAGGTTATGCCAATCCTATCAGTATCAGTGTGCCGGGTGTTCCGGCGAATGCCATCTCTGCCTCTATGAGTGGTGGCTCGTTCGTATCAAAAGGCAACGGTCATTTCGTGGCGACTCCATCTACCGTTGGCAGGGATGTTACCATTCATGTAACGGCAAGAGATAAGGGACAGGTTCGATCGCTGCCGCCTTTTGTTTTCCATGTCAGAAAATTGCCAGATCCTACCGCTTATATCGCAATGGGAACAGACAGATTCAGAGGTGGCGGTTTGGCAAAGGCCAATCTGATGGGTGCCACGGGCATTCATGCAGCCATCGACGATGGACTTCTGGATATTCCTTTCAAGGTAGTAGGTTTCGAAACCGTCTTCTTCGACAATATGGGTAATGCCATTCCGCTGGCTTCTGCTGGAGCCAGTTTCTCGGCCAGACAGCGTGAGGAGTTCAGAAAGCTGTATCGCAACCGTCGTTTCTACATCTCTCATATCAGAGCTGTAGGTCCCGACGGCATCATGCGAACCCTGCCTTCGGCAATGGAAGTTATCGTAAAGTAATAACGGAGTTTCAAATTTAAAAATCAAAGTCAATGAAAAAGATATTGTTCTTGTTCCTGCTCTTGGGAATGGTGCAGGGCATCTGGGCACAACCTGAGGCCCGCAGGCAGGCGGCAGCACAGAAGAAAGCGGCGCAGCAGAATGGCGATACTCCAACCCTGCGTGCGCTGATCTCCTTTCCTACTGCTCTCCCGATGGAAGAGGACGTGGTTTGGAGAAGAGATATCTACCGTGAACTGGATCTCAACAACGAAGCCAATGCTGCGCTCTATTATCCTGTAGAGCCGAAGGGAAATCAGATGAATCTCTTTACCACCATCTTCAGATTGATGATGACGGGAAAGATTACCGTATTCCAATACCGAATGGATGGTAATGAGAGTTTTGCCGCTGCCGACCGGGTGGATCCGAAGTCTTTCCTGGATAACTATCATATCTACTACGAGAAGCAGCCCAATGGTAGAATCAAGTTAGACAACAGCGATATCCCTTCGCGTGAGGTGAAATCGTATTATATCAAGGAAAGCAGTTTCTTCGACCAGCGTTCTGCTACCTTCCATACCAAGGTGTTGGCGCTTTGCCCTATCATGACCCGTGAGGATGATTTTGGAGATGGTGGAACCAGGTATCCCCTCTTTTGGGTGAAATATGATGATCTGGCTCCTTATCTTACCCGCCAGCAGGTGATGACTAGCAATCTGAACAATGCCGTGGTGATGAGCATTGATGATTACTTTGCCAGAAATCAATATAAGGGTAAGATTTACAAGACCAACAATCTGTTGGGACAAACCCTTTCTCAATACTGTACCACGGATTCTGCCATGGCAAAGGAGCAGAAACGCATCGAGGCAGAACTGGTTGCCTTTGAGAAGAATATCTGGGGTAATCAGGCACGAAAGGATTCACTGGACAGCATTGCCCATGCAGCAAAGGATGCAAAGGGAAGTGTAAGGAAGAATCGCCGAAGCACAGGATTGCGTGGCGCATCTGCCAACACCGGCAAGGTTTCCCGTGTCAAGTCAAAGCAGGCTAAAAACAGAACCTCTTCTGCCAGCGGTTCGGCTAGAGTCACGGTGAGAAGAGAGCGCCATTAAGTAAAAGAGATGTTGAATTCAACATATAGTGTGAACATATTGAATTAGTAACAATTAAAAAAGGTAAGAAAATGAAGAAGATTTTATCACTTGTATTCATGGTAGCAGCAATGATGTATGCTACTAGCGCAAACGCACAGATTAAGTTCGGTTTGAAGGGCGGTTTGAACGTGACAAGCATGTCTTTCAGCGAGGATGTATTTGATGCTTCCAACAAGACTGGTTTCTTTGTTGGTCCTATGGTGAAGGTTACTGTACCTATCGTAGGCTTGAGCTTCGATGCTGCAGCTTTGTACGACCAGAAAGAGGCTGACGTTAAGTATGTCGGTACTAATGGTGACTTCGGTCAGGCGAACGTGAAGCAGCAGTCTATCAACATTCCTGTCAACGTACGTTATGGTTTTGGCTTGAGCAGTCTGGCTAACATTTTCCTCTTTGCTGGTCCACAGTGGGGTATCAACGTTGGCGACAAGAACTTTACATGGAATGAAACAAGCAGCTATTCTTTGAAGAAGTCAAACTTCAGCGTCAACGTAGGTGCTGGTGTAACCTTGCTGAACCATCTTCAGGTATCAGCCAACTACAATATCGCTTGCGGCAAGTCTGCTGATGCCAGTTTCTCTAAGGCCCTTGATGCAGTTACAAATGCAGGAAAGGACAAGAGCCATAACAACTCTTGGCAGATTGCACTCGGCTACTGGTTCTAAGCTACTGTAGCCTGTATCTCTCCGAGTAGATACATTAAAATATATAAAAGCAGGTACCTGATGATGGGTATCTGCTTTTTTTTTGCTATCTTTGCAGAACGAATGTTTGGAAAGAATAGTTGGGTAGCTGTTTCATACGATAAACATTCTGAAGAATTAGAAGATAGAAACAATGAGATATGTAGATGTGATATTGCCTCTTCCGCTCGACGGCACCTTTACTTATTCTGTTCCCGAAGGGATGGAAGAGAAAGTCGTGGCTGGTATGCGCGTGCTTGTTCCCTTAGGAAAAAGCAAGAAATATATTGCCATGGTAGCGGATGTACATTCCGAAAAGCCGGATTTCAACTGTAAGCCGATAGAGGCTGTTCTTGATTCCTATCCCTCTCTTCTTCCCCAGCAATATCGCCTTTGGCAATGGATCAGCGATTACTATATGTCACCTCTTGGCGATGTATATAATGCAGCCATGCCTGCCGGTATGAAATCTACAGAGAAATTCAAGCCCAAGATGGAACTCTATGTGGAGTTGGCTAGCAGTTATCGCAATGAACAGGCTCTGCACGTGGCGCTCAATATGGTGCAGCGTGCCCTGAAGCAATCGAAGACTTTGACCACCTTCCTGGCCCTTTCTCATTGGGACAGTCTGGAGGGAGATACGCCTAGAGAAGGTATCAAGAAGGTGACGAAGGAAGAGCTGATGAACGAGGCACGATGCACGGCAGCTGTGGTCAAGGCGCTCATCGACAGAGGCATCCTCTTTACCTACGAGTTGGAAGTGGGTAGATTGAATACGGCTGGAGAATCGCATCTAGACCAGATCAAGCCCTTGTCTATGCCGCAGCAGGATGCTTACAATCAGATACTGATGCAGATGCTGAAGAAAAACGTAGTGCTCCTGCATGGTGTAACTTCCAGCGGAAAGACGGAAATCTATATCCATCTCATCAGAAAAGCCATCGAGGAACACAGGCAGGTGCTCTATCTGCTGCCCGAAATCGCCCTGACGGTTCAGATCATGGAGCGACTGCACAAAGTCTTTGGCGACCGGCTCGGTATCTATCATTCTAAATATAGTGATGCAGAGCGCGTTGAAATCTGGCAGAAACAACTCTCCGGGCATCCCTATGATGTGATCCTGGGAGCAAGAAGCGCAGTCTTTCTGCCTTTTCAGAAACTGGGACTTGTCATCATCGATGAAGAGCACGAGACCTCTTTCAAGCAGCAGGATCCGGCTCCACGCTATCATGCCCGCAGTGCAGCTATCGTGCTTGCCAACATGTATCCGGAGGCAAAGGTACTTCTGGGAACGGCTACGCCTTCGATGGAAAGCTATTACAATGCCCAGCAGGGTAAGTATGGATTGGTAGAACTGAAGACCCGATACAAGGATATCCAGTTGCCTGAGATACAGGTGGTGGATGTGAAAGACCTCCGCCATCGCAAGATGATGACGGGTGTTTATTCGCCTGTGCTCCTGGCGGCTGTAAAAGAAGCCCTGAAGAATGGAGAGCAGGCTATCCTCTTCCAGAACCGGAGAGGATTTGCACCGATGATAGAATGTAAGGTGTGCGGATGGGTGCCGAAATGCAAGAACTGTGATGTTTCGCTTACCCTGCATAAGAGTATCAATCTCCTTACCTGCCATTATTGCGGTTATACTTATCCGGTTCCTACAGAATGTCCTAACTGTGGCAGTACTGAGTTGATGGGCAGGGGTATCGGAACAGAGCGCATCGAAGACCAGATTTCCGAAATCTTTCCCGAAGCCCGCATCGCCCGAATGGACTTAGATACAACCCGTACCCGAAATGCCTACGAGCGACTGATCTCCGATTTCTCTTCGGGAAAGACAAATCTTCTGATTGGTACGCAGATGATATCAAAGGGCTTGGATTTCGATAAAGTGAGTGTAGTAGGTATCTTGAATGCTGATTCAATGCTCAACTATCCTGATTTCCGTGCTTACGAGCATGCTTTCATGATGATGGCGCAGGTGAGTGGAAGAGCCGGAAGAAAGGGCAAACGGGGACTCGTGATTCTGCAGACTAAGAATCCGACACTGCCTATCATCAGTCAGGTAGTACACAATGACTATGATTCTCTTTTCAAGGGAATCCTGGAGGAGAGAAGAATGTTTCATTATCCGCCTTTCTTCCATCTTATCAATGTGTTCCTGAAGCACAAGCACGAAAAGATCTGCCAACAGGCTAGTCTGGAATTGGGCAAGACGCTGAGAGGATGGTTTGGTGAACGCGTACTCGGACCGGATAAGCCGGCTGTAGCACGTGTAAAGACAATGAATATCCGCAAGATTGTCATCAAGCTGGAGAATGGTATCGACCAGAAGAAGGTGCGCGAATATCTGAAGTATGCCCAGCAGATGATGGCAAAAGATCCGAGGTATGGAGCTTTGCAGATATATTATGATGTGGACCCGATGTAATGGAAAAGGCTATCCTGCATGATGCGGGATAGCCTTTATAATTGTAGTTATGTATTTTCTTTTGAAAAGAATGTGAATTCTTTTTAGAAATTGATGTCAAGACCAACGGCAAACACATTGTTGTTACGTGTGTAGTCTGAACTGTAGTTGATGCTCTTCTGTTCTGTGAGCTGAACTTTCTCTGAAGTCTTCTTGTGCTGATAGAAGGTGTGGAAGTAAGCCACGTTCAGATCCATCTTCTTGTTGATGTGATAAACACCGCCGATAGCAGCAGAGTTAGAACTAACAACGAATGACTTGTCATCCATATACTCATCGCTCAAGCCATAGTTGGTGTTCTGCCAACCTGTACTCAAGGTAATCTTCTTGTTGACATCCACCTCAACACCTGCGTTGTACTCCAAGGTACCACGGTCCAATTTCTCCTGACGATTGTTGTATGATGTAGCGTGCTTGTCATCAAACCAGTGGAAACCAACGTTTACGCGTACGGCATTTACAGGGCTGTAACCTACACCGAGTGCCAGGTAAGCAGGAATATCGCCTGCAATCTTCTTACCATCCTCGTATTCACCGATAGCCTTTTCAAGCTTGGCATCGAACTGAGTCTTCAACTGTCTCATAGCTCCCTGAATAACTGGGTTGCCGATGATGGCATCTGCAGCCTGCTCAGGTACGCCACCTGCAATGTAAGCATTGCGGAGGTTGTCTGGAAGGTTACCGATACTTGGAACCTGGTTTACAGACTTGTTCTTCAAGCGGATACGAGTCTTGAACTCATACTTGGCAGCGAAGTTCCACTTGCCAGTCTTGAAATCCACGCCGATGATAGGAGTGAAGCCCACACCGCTCTGGTCACAGCTCAACTCGATGTTAGCTGCAGTTTCCTTGGTTGGGTCGAGCACCATATAGAGAGGCATTGCGCCAACCTTGATGTTCTCTACATATCCATAATAGTTGGTAGAAGCATAGACACCACGTACGCCTGCGAATGCGCTGAAGTTGTCGCTGAACTTATAAGCGGCACCCAGAGAGAGACCATAGTAGTACTGGCGGCCGTGCATATAACTGTTGTAGCTATACTTGCCTTCCTTTCCGAATTTATCATTGTTGGTGAAAACAGCTGGTACACGATACTGTGCTGCAACCTGGTCTACAGCACCAGCCAACTGGCAAGCTGCCAAAGCTGTCTCTGCTACAATCTTCTCGAAAGAGCCCAGTCCATCGTCGAAAGTACACTTTCCACCGCCACCAGTGAGGGCGAAACCTGCCTGGAGTGACCATCTGCCTTTATTATAAGCATACTGGAAAGAAGGGATAACAGGTGCAAACGCCTTACCCTTGAACTCGCGTGGAGTAGTAGGATTGTTCACATTGTTAGTGAACAATGGATAATCATTTTCAATGCTACGTGTCTGGTAAGCCAACTGCCAGTTGATGGCAAGATGCTTTCCTTCACCCATAAATACAACGCCGGCTGGATTGTAGTAAACGCCGTCGATACCAATTGAAGCCTCACGGCTCATCATTCTATTGAATGCAACATGCTGATTGGTGTTAGTGAGCAAACCACCTGCCAAAGAAGGTGTTGCACAGGCCATCGCAATGGCCAAACTAACTAATTTTAGTTTCTTCATCTTAATAATATTAAATAAAAACGTCCGCAAAGGTAACTATAATGTTCTATTTCTCCATAATGGTAATCTTATATTTAAAGTATATTAACGTAAAAAGCCCGAGAATCTGCACAAAACTTAAAGACTGTGCAAATTCTCGGGCTATTTGATAGCTTTATTTGTATGTTTCGATACCTTGAAAAATCAGCTGTTTTCAAGACTTTTGAGTGTCGGTTTCAGCTTGAGGAGCTTCTTCCTCCTTTTTCATGCTTTGATTCTCCTTCACATTCATGTGAGGATAGGAGATGCGGGTATGATAAATCGCCTTCAGACGATCGATAAGCACCAGCTTGGCAAGTGCAATGTCACGGAAGGTAATCGGGCATTCCTTGAAGAATCCATCTGCCACCTGTCCATCGATGAGCTTGTTTACCAGATTACTGATGCTTTCTTCCGTATATTCATTCAGTGAGCGGGAAGCTGCTTCTACTGTATCCGCCATCATCAGGATTGCCTGCTCTCGGGTAAACGGATTTGGTCCCGGATATTGGAACAGTGACTTATCTACTACTTCCGTAGGATGGGCATTGCAATAGTTTACATAGAAGAATTTGGCAATACCTGTGCCGTGGTGAGTAGTGATGAAGTCCTTGATAATACCCGGCAAACCTACCTTTTCTGCCATCTTCAGTCCTTCTGTTACGTGACTGATGATGATCTGGGCACTTTCCAGATCACTCAGCTGGTCGTGTGGATTCACTCCTGCCTGGTTCTCCGTAAAGAATACCGGGTTTGTCATCTTGCCGATATCGTGATAGAGTGCTCCGGTACGTACCAGCAGACTGTTTGCCTCGATACGGTTGGCAATCTCCGCTGCCAGATTACCTACGGTGATGGAGTGCTGGAATGTACCTGGAGCAATCTCGCTCAGGTTGCGCAGCAGCCCCTTGTTGGTGTTGGACAACTCGAAGAGTGTGACATTAGAGGTGAAACCAAACGTCTTCTCGATGATGTACATCAGTGGATAGGCGAGCAGCAGGAAGATTCCATTGATGGTGGAATAGGTGTACATGCTGCGGTCGATGTTGAACACCTGATTGTCTTGCATCAGCTGGAGGGCCACATATACCACGGTAGTACTGATGGCAACCAGGAGGGCAGTGAAGAATATCTGCGAGCGCTTGGATAATTCGCGCAGACTGTAAATCGCAACCAAGCCGGAAACCAGCTGCACGATGATGAATTCATATTGGTATTTCACAGCTGCCGCACAGATGAGAATCATCGTGGCATGCGTGATGAAAGCCGTTCGTGAATCCATAAAGACGCGCACAAAGATAGGTGCCATGGCAAATGGGATGATATATACGCTGAAGAAATTGTGCTTCATGATGAGTGACACAAAGATTGGGAACAGCGTGATCATCGCATAGAGCATGGTGATGCTGCGTGGCTTGTCGAAGTAGTCTTTGCGGAAGAGCGTGAGATAGAAGGTAAACATCATCACAAGAATCAGTACGAAGAGTGCCTGGCCGATGATGGTAGTGGTAAGCTCGTCCTCAGTAGAACTTCGGCGCTTCGTCTCCTTGTCGAAAGAGGTAAGCACTCGGTAAGTATAATCATTGATTACTTCGCCTCGGTCGATGATTTTCTGTCCGCTCATCACCATACCGCTGGCCAGCGGTATGCTGCTCAGCAAGTCTGTTCGTTCTGCCTCCGAGCGTTCCTTATCATATATAAGGTTGGGTTCCACATAGTCGTTGAGATTGCAGCGGGAGAGAATCTGCCGCTGTGCTGATATCTTCTCATCAAAGAAGATGTGCTCATAGGCGGCAATGGTAGAGTAGAAGTTACCGATAGGAAAGCTCTTGGCATTCTTGCCGCTGATGATGCGTATCATACTGGTAGAATCCTTGTAGATACGGTTATATTCAGGCGTGCTGACAATGCCCGTCTGATAAACCTGCTTCAGCTGGTTGGCTATGAGTTCCACGTATTCCTTCGGAAGTCCTGGAATGCCCTGGCTGAAGTCGTGGAGAAAACGCTTGATCTGTTCATTGCCGACATTGGAATTCACTGTGTAGTACGGCTGGAACTGCCGCAGCAGCGAATCCTGCTCGTGCTTGATGGCTTCATCGGTCTTGTAGATCGGGAAGTCGAAGGTGGCAATCACTGAACCGTACATCCAAGGTTTTCCCACATCGTAACGGAACTGTCTGCCCTCATTGCGTGGCAAAAACCAGACAATGATGGCAACTGTAAAGATAACGAGAATGGTCTTGGTGATCAGGTTGCGCCAATAATTCTCCTCGAGATTGTTGAATATACTCATGTTTGTTACGCTTTATGGTTTGTGACGTTTTTGGGCTAAAAAACTGCTCATTTTCCCAAATATTGAGCAAAAAATCAGCATTTCTCCCATTAATTCCTTTTTACAGTGCGAAAATACGAAAAAAAACTATTATAATCGCAAAAAAAACTGTAAATTTGCAGAAAAATTCAAAAATAGCTATAAAATAAGACATGGCAGATAGAAAAGTAAGAGTGCGTTTTGCCCCAAGTCCAACGGGAGCACTGCACATTGGTGGTGTCCGTACCGCCCTTTATAATTATTTGTTTGCTCGCCAGCATGGTGGTGAGCTTGTGTTCCGTATCGAGGATACAGACTCTCATCGTTTCGTACCAGGAGCCGAGGAATATATCCTGGAATCTTTCAAGTGGCTCGGTATCCAGTTTGATGAGGGTGTGAGCTTCGGTGGCGAGCATGGTCCTTATCGCCAGAGCGAGCGCCGTGATATCTATAAGAAATATGTACAGCAGCTTTTGGACAATGGTAAGGCATACATCGCCTTCGATACTCCAGAGGAGCTGGAAGCTAAGCGTGCTGAGATACAGAATTTCCAGTACGATGCTCATACCCGTATGCAGATGCGCAACTCTCTCACCCTTTCCAAGGAGGAGGTAGATCAGCTCATCGCAGATGGTAAGCAATATACGGTACGTTTCAAGATTGAACCAGGACAGGAGATTCATGTCAACGATATGATTCGTGGCGACGTGAAGGTGATGAGTGATATCCTGGATGACAAGGTTCTCTATAAGAGTGCTGACGAATTGCCAACTTATCACTTGGCAAACATCGTGGACGACCACTTGATGGAAATTTCTCACGTGATTCGCGGTGAGGAATGGTTGCCTAGTGCACCATTGCACGTTCTCCTTTATCAGGCTTTCGGTTGGGAGGATACTATGCCTCGCTTCGCACACCTTCCTTTGCTTCTCAAGCCAGAGGGTAAGGGTAAGTTGAGCAAGCGCGATGGTGACCGCCTCGGTTTCCCTGTATTCCCATTGGAGTGGCATGACCCTAAGACCGGTGAGGTTTCTTCTGGTTATCGTGAGAGTGGCTACTTCCCAGAGGCTGTAGTCAACTTCCTGGCGCTCCTCGGCTGGAACCCTGGTACGGAGCAGGAAATCTTCTCTCTCGATGAGTTGGTGAAGGCTTTCGATATCTCCCGCTGTTCCAAGGCTGGTGCCAAGTTCGACTTCAAGAAGGGCATCTGGTTCAACCATGAGTACATCCTCATGAAGAGTGATGATGAGATTGCCAACCTCTTTGCACCTATCGTGGCTAACAATGGTGTAGAGGAGACTTTGGATAGAGTAAAGCAGGTGGTACACATGATGAAGGACCGTGTGAACTTCGTCTATGAGTTGTGGCCATTGTGCTCATTCTTCTTTATTCCTCCTACAGAGTATGATGCCAAGACTGCCAAGAAGCGCTGGAAGGAGTACTCTGCTCAGCAGATGACTGAACTCGCTGAGGTTCTCGAGGGCATCGAGGACTTCTCTATCGAGGGTCAGGAGCCTGTCGTATTGAAGTGGGTAGAGGACAAGGGCTATAAGCTCGGTGATGTGATGAATGCCTTCCGTCTGACTCTCGTAGGAGAGGGCAAGGGACCAGGTATGTTCGACATCTCTGCCTTCCTCGGTAAGGAGGAGACTTTGCGTCGCCTTCGCAAGGCTATCGAAGTTTTGGGTTAATTCACAATAAACATCTCTCTGAGGAACTTTTGCCGTCGGGCTGAATGTTCCTCAGAGAGTTCACGTATTTATAGATACTAACCAATAAAAGTAATATCATGATCTATAATATCGTAATATATTTCGTCCTATTGGGCATAGCCATCGCCAGTCTGTTTAATGAAAAGGTACGCAAGATGTGGCGTGGTGAGCGTGAGGCTTTCAAGATATTGAAGCAGAAGGTGGATCCTAATGCTAAGTACATCTGGTTTCATGCAGCATCGCTCGGCGAGTTTGAGCAGGGACGTCCATTGATGGAGCAAATCCGCAAGGATTATCCTCAGTATAAGATTTTGCTCACCTTCTATTCTCCTTCGGGTTATGAGGTGCGCAAGAACTATGAGGGTGCCGACATCATCTGCTATATGCCAGTGGATACCCGTCTGAATGCCATCCGTTTCCTTCGCCTGGTACGCCCTGTGATGGCTTTCTTCATCAAGTATGAGTTCTGGTCTAATTTCCTTCATATCCTGAAGCATCGCAACATTCCTACCTATAGTGTGAGTAGTATCTTCCGCGAGGATCAGGTATTCTTCAAGTGGTATGGCAGGAGTTATGCCAATGTACTGAAGTGTTTTACCCGTTTCTTCGTGCAGAATGAGGAAAGCAAGCGATTGCTGGAAAGCATCGGAATCAAGGATGTGGATGTGGTAGGAGATACCCGTTTCGACCGTGTTCTCCAGATCAAGGAGTCAGCAAAGCATTTGCCTATCTGTGAAGCTTTCAGAAATGGGGTGGCTGGTTCTGATTCTGCTGCGTCTTCTGAGAAAGCATCTCATTCAGACTACAAGGTCTTCGTGGCAGGTAGTTCATGGCCTCCAGATGAGGAAATCTTTATCCGTTTCTTCAATGAGCATAAGGATTGGCGACTGTTGATTGCTCCTCATGTGATTGCAGAGGAACATCTGAAGCTGATTCTTTCTCTCTTGAAGGATAAGAAGGTGGTACGCTATACTCAGACTACTACTGAAGAAGCTGCCAAGGCTGATGTGCTGATTATTGATTGCTTCGGCTTGCTGAGCAGTATGTACAACTATGGAGATGTAGCTTATATCGGTGGCGGATTTGGTGTTGGCATTCATAATACACTGGAAGCAGCAGTATGGAATATGCCGGTTATCTTCGGTCCAAACAACAAGAAGTTCCAGGAGGCTCAGGGCTTGCTGAAATCGGGTGGCGGTTTCGAAATCAACGACTATGAGGATTTTGAGGGCTTGATGAGCAAGTTGATGAACGATGAGGCTTACCTGAAGCAGTCTGGTGATGAGGCTGGTGCTTTCGTAGCGAGCCTTTCGGGAGCCACAGACAAGGTTTTGGCTAAGGTTACATTATAAGATATAAGAGGGTTACCTTATGTTATTATATTATATGGTATTCTGACAGTATAGGCATCCTGATAATATCTGTTATCCTATATCATAAAAGGTCTCATGGTTTTAAGAAATCATGAGACCTTTTTTCGTGTTCTGCATAGGATTCTATATGTTGTATCTTATCCTATGTATTTTTATTCTATGCTAATCTTGTTTGAAGTGTTTACCTTATTTGATGATGCGGTAGTAATCCTCCTTGCGGGGCTTTACGGTATGAGGATGTGCAGATGCATAACCCAATGCCAGGGCTCCTACTCCCATCAAACCTTCAGGAAGATTCCAATCCTTCATCAACTTCTTGCCTTCTTCTGATGCGAACATACCGTCTTCACGGTTGATCCAGCAGGAAGAAAGACCGATGGAGTGGGCTGCAAGCATCATATTGCCCAAGATGAGGCTGCCGTCTTTTACTCCGTTCACATTACTTTCTGGAGCCAGGACGATGACGATGGTTGGCGCTCCGTAGTATGGATCACTCTCTACACCCATGATGTCTGCGTTCATCTTGCGAAGCTGTGCGCAAACCTCAGGATTCTGAACTGCTATGATGAATGGCTCCTGAGTGCCATGACCGGTAGCTGCCCAAGTGCCAGCTTCCAAAACAGTCTTCAACTCCTCGTCGGTAATCTGGTCAGCCTTGAAGCGACGAATGCTTCTTCTCTCCTTGATGGCTTTTAAAACTTCATTTTCCATATTATCTTGTTTTGAACATTGTATTTAGAATTCTTTTCTCTTTATTCGCTCTTTTATGCAGGGCATCCGCTCAAATCCTCTTCATCCATATACTGGCTGAGAACTCGTGCAATGCGAATCAAACCCTGCATCAGGGTCTTGCGAGGACAGGCGATGTTGAGGCGCAGGTAGCCCTGACCAGCCTTTCTTCCATACATCGTACCGCTGTTGACGAACACCTTGCCGTCATTCAGCAGCTTTTCGTAAGCCTCGTCGCTTGATAACTCGAATGGCAGGATATCGAGCCAAACCAGATAAGTGCCCTCAAGACGGGTAACGCGAACCTGCGGCAACTCAGAATTGAAGAATTCCTTTACTGCCTGATAGTTCTCGTAGAGATATTGGTTCAGTTCGTCGAGCCATTCCTCACCCTCGTTGTAGGCAGCCTGGAGAGCGATGACGCCGAAAGGATTGACATCGCATACTTCGTTGATGTTGATGGCACGGTTGATGCGGCGGCGCAATGCTGCATCCGGACAGATGATGTTGGCAATCTGAAGTCCGGCGATATTGAATGATTTTGATGGGGAATTCAAAACGACGCAGTTGTCACGGCAAGCTTCGCTGATGCTGGCAAATGGAGTGTAGTGATAGCCAGGCATGACGAGCTCGCAGTGGATTTCATCGGCGATAATCTTCACGTTATGCTTGAGACAGATATCATTCATTCGCTCCAGTTCCTCCTTCTTCCATACTCTTCCTGCAGGGTTGTGAGGGTTGCAGAGGATGAATGCGGTGGTCTTCTCATCGGCACACTTGCGCTCGAAGTCTTCGAAATCTATCTCGTAAGTGCAGTTGCCTACACGCTTCAGTTCATTCTCTTCCACTTCGCAGCCACTGTTCTTGATACAGGAGAAGAAGCAGTTGTACACAGGAGTCTGCACCAAAACCTTCTCGCCTGGCATGCAGATAGCCTTCAGGCAGCTGGAGATGGCTGGTACTACGCCCGATGTATAGAGAATCCAGTCTTTCTCTATCTTCCACTGGTGGCGGCGGGAGAACCAGTTGATGATTGCCTCGTAATAAGAATCCGGTACGAGGGTGTAGCCGAAGATGCCGTGAGCTACTCGCTTCTGCAGGGCTTCGATGATGCAGGGAGCTGTCTGGAAATCCATGTCTGCTACCCACATCGGAATAACGCCGTCTTCCTTTACCAGATCCCATTTATAGGAATTGGTACCGCGACGTTCGATGATTTCATCAAAATTGTATTTCATTTTTGTTTTCTATCTATGTTATTTCTTCATTGCTCGTAGGATAAATCTCCTTTTCCTTAATCAAAATCTCCGTTCATAAGTGTTGAACGTATGTTCAACACTGCTGAACTTACGTTCAACACTTTTGAATGTCCGTTCAACGTTTATGAACGGAGATTTCTCTTAATACTAAGAACAATTCTCCTTAATGGCAATGCTTATTTTGTTTAAGGGAATACAGAATCGCAATGAATGCTTCTGCTATTTCGAATGGTCGATGATTTCACATGCTCCCTTAGACGCCTTGGCAAACTCTGTATAGGTTACGCTTCCCACTTCGTCTGCCTCAATTCTTCCGGAAATAGGGTTCTTGATATTGGTGATGCTTCCCTTGATGTGTGCATTGATGTTCGTGCAATCCTCAAAGGCACGGTCGCATTCCTTATCGAAGGTGCAGTCTTCGAGTGTGATATGGTCCATATAGCAGAGAGGCTGCTCGCCGCTGATGTGGCAACGTACGAACTTGATGTTCTTGCTGTGCCAGGCAAGATACTCGCCATTCAGTTCTGAATCATAAACCGTCACATTCTCGCACTCCCAGAAACTGTCCTTGGTAGTTATCTTGGCATGGTGAATCTCTACATTCCTGCAGTATTGGAATACATACTTGGAATCGCTCTCCAGTCCATCTACATAGATGTTCTTGGAAAACATGAATGGATAGGTGCCATCGTGAAGCTTTACGTTCTTCAGTTTCAGACCATCTACCTTCCAGAAAGTCTCGTCTGCATCCGTGATGTTGACGTTCACTAATTCCAGGTTCTTCATTTCGCGGAAGAACTTAGGACCATCGATGGTGCAGTCTTTCATCACCATATTATCACTATACCAGATGGCGGAACGGCTCTCTGGGGCGAAGTAGCAGTCTGTGATGAGGGAGCCATCCACATGCCACCAAGGGTATTTGCCATAAAACTTAGAATGGTGGCATTCTATGTTCTTGCAGCACTTGATGCCCGACTCGCCATCTGTAATCGTGATGTCCTCCAGGCGTACATCGTGAGCACCGAAGAGAGGGCGCTCGCCTCCGAATGATTTGTTCTTTATCTGTTCCATAATTTTCTATTATCCTTTCTTATTTGTTATTTCTGTTTGCAAAATTACAAAAATAATGCCAAAGTCGTATAACCCGATTTACTGAAAAGTGTAACTTTATGGCGTATTTGCGGATAAAGTTGCTGAAGGCAGGAAAAATGGAAATCAAAAAAGGCTGAATCATGAAGCATTTTCACGATTCAGCCCTTATCGAGTTAACTTCTAAAAATCCGAAGTGGAGAATTACAAGTTAGGGTTCATCTCTTTCCACTCAGCTACTGGAGGAACGATGCCAAGCTCTACGATCTCATCGCGCATCTTGCAAAGGTGCTCGTAAGACTTAGCGAGGCTAGCGAGCTCTTCTTCAGTACCTGTAGGCTCTGTGAAGTGAACACCAGTCTTGTCGATAGTGGTAGGCATAGCCATCATTACGTTCTTGAAACCGCACTTGTCGCAGTTTACATAGCAACCTGCTGGCAATGTGAACTTCTCACCACCCATAGCAGCCTCAATCATCTTAACAGCATTGTAAGCTGGGCTCTGGAATGAAGAACGGCCACGGAGCTTGATGATGTTAGAACCACCCTGTACTGTGTGGTGCTTGATCTCTTCCCAACGCTCGTCAGAAAGACCCATCTCTGCCAATGGCTTGCCGTCAACCTTAACCTGAGAAGCAAATACTGCCATCTGCTCGCCGTGACCACCATAAGTGTGAGCGCCAGTAACCTTATCCTGCTGTACACCGAACTCGAGAGCCAAAGCCTGCTGCAAACGAGTAGAGTCGAGAGCTGCGAGTGAAGTCAACTGATTTGGCTTCAAACCAGAGTGGATAAGAGCTGTCAAAGCTGTAACGTCAGCTGGGTTGAAGATAACAACTACGTGCTCAACCTCTGGGCAGTACTTCTTGATATTGTCACCGAACTCAGCAGCGATCTTGCAGTTACCCTTGAGAAGGTCCTCACGAGTCATACCCTCCTTACGAGGAGCACCACCAGAAGAGATGATGTACTTAGCGCCAGTGAAAGCTTCCTCTGGATTTACTGTATAAGTAACGTTAACTCCAGGGAATGCGCACTGCTGAATCTCATCGAATACACCGTGAACACCTGGCTCGAAGATGTCGTAGAGACAAATATTAGGAGTAAGACCGAGCATCAAAGCGCTCTGAACCATGTTAGAACCAATCATACCGCCTGCACCGACGATAACGAGCTTGTCATTTGTTAAAAATTCCATAACTACAATTTTTTATTTAAGTGTTTATAAATTTCTTGTTAGGGTAGGCGGCACCTGGTCGCAGCCCTTGTTTTTTGGGATTGCTATCGGTTAAAAAGACCGTAAATCTCGCACTTTTAGCTTTCCGACCGCAAAATTAATAAAAAGTAATGTAAAACGTGCATTATTTTTCGCTTAAATTTGTGATTAATTCTTAAAATTAGTATCTTTGTAATCTCTAATTAGCAAAATGCCGTTATTTCCTCTGTTCTGGAGGCGGTAAATGGCATGAAAATCGAATATGTTATTATCAATACTTGGCAATTATGAATGAAATCAATCTAAGATTAGCTAGCTTGAGGGAAGTGATGAAGCGTGAGCATCTGGCTGCCTTTATCTTCCCTAGTACGGATGCTCATCAGAGCGAGTATGTGGCAGACCATTGGCTCGGCAGAGCTTGGATCTCCGGATTCAACGGATCGGCTGGAACCGCTGTTGTAACCATGAACTCTGCTGCATTGTGGACAGACTCCCGCTACTTCCTTGCGGCAGAAGAACAGTTGAGTGGAACAGAATTCCAGTTAATGAAGCTCAAGATTCCTGGAACTCCTACTATTGCAGAATGGCTGGGAAAGGAATTGGCAGATGTTGCGTCTCCAGAGGTCGGACTGGATGGTATGGTCAACTCATACGCAATGACTTCGGCGCTTATATCTGATTTGCGTAAGGAGGGTGGTATTACCTTGCGCACTAATTTTGATCCATTGAAGGAGATATGGAAAAATCGTCCTGCTATTCCGGAAAATCCGGTGGAGATTCAGCCTATGGATTTTGCCGGTGAGACAGCCGTTTCTAAGATAGCTCGAGTCAGAAAGGCTTTGCGAGGCGTTCATGCTGATGGTATGCTGGTGTCTGCACTCGATGATATTGCCTGGACCTTGAACTTGCGTGGTACGGATGTGCATTGCAATCCGGTATTCGTTAGTTATCTCCTGATTGCATCTGATAAGGTGTCGCTTTTTGTAGATGAGGCTAAGCTTACAGATGAAGTTCGTGCGTATCTCCAGGAAGCTGGTATCTCTGTATATAATTATAATAAGGTGGAAGAGGGATTGAAGCAGTATGCAGAATATAATATTCTCCTGGATGGCAATGAAACCAGTTATCATCTTTGGAAAACCGTGAAATGTCAGGAGATCATTTCCCAGAACTCTCCAATCCCAGCTATGAAGGCTGTGAAGAGTGAAGCTGAAATTGCTGGCTATCGCCGAGCGATGGTACGTGATGGTGTGGCAATGGTCAAGTTCCTGAAATGGCTGCTCCCTGCTGTGGAAGCTGGAGGTGAGACCGAGATTTCCATCGATAAGAAGTTGACAGCATTGCGTGCTGAGCAGGATTTGTTCCGCGACATCTCGTTTGATACAATAGCAGGTTATCAGGAGCATGGAGCTATCGTGCATTACGAGGCATCTCCTGAGACCGATATTCCGCTCAAGCCGGAAGGACTTCTTCTGCTGGATTCCGGAGCCCAGTATCAGGATGCAACTACAGACCTCACCCGTACCATCGCTCTTGGTCCAGTAACAGACGAGATGAAGCATATCTACACCTTGGTTCTCAAGGGACACATCCAGCTGGAGTTGGCAAAATTCCCGGATGGAGCTTCTGGTACTCAGTTGGATGCGCTTGCCAGAGAATGCATGTGGAGAGAAGGTCTGAACTTCCTGCACGGTACCGGACATGGTGTAGGTTCTTATCTGAATGTGCATGAGGGTCCTCATCAGGTTCGTATGGAATATATGCCGGCACCTCTCCGTGCAGGAATGACGCTGACAGATGAACCAGGACTCTATCTTGCTGGAAAGTTCGGCGTGAGAATCGAGAATACCGTACTGATTCAAGATTATAAGGAGACAGAATTCGGTAAGTTCCTTCAGATAAAATCCCTTACCCTCTGTCCGATCGACACCACTCCGATAGATGTAGAGATGCTCTTGCCGGAAGAGATTGCATGGCTCAATGATTATCATGCTGAAGTGTATGCAAGATTGGCTCCTCATCTCGATGAAGAAGAGAAAAAATGGCTGAAAAATGCCACAAAAGCCATAAAATAAAGGTTTTAGAGCAAAAAAATGCCTAAAATCTTGGTTTTCTGAAAAATAAGATGTAATTTTGCACCCGCAATTTGTGGCATTACGCCCATTTCGCTAGAAATAACATAAGTTTAACATAATAAATTAAAAAGCAAAAAAATGATTATTGTACCAGTTAAGGACGGTGAGAACATCGAGAGAGCTCTCAAGAAGTTTAAGAGAAAGTTTGAAAAGACAGGTGTTGTTAAGGAGTTGCGTGCTCGTCAGCAGTACGACAAGCCATCTGTTTTGAAGCGTCTCAAGATGGAACACGCCATCTACGTACAGCAGTTGCGCGCTAACGAGGAATAATATTATCCTCGGCAGAGGATGAAAATGCTCTCTTATTGGAAGCAAAAATCCAAGAAGAGAGCATTAAAAGTAAAAAATCCTCAAAATATTTGGTGGTTTCGAAATATTTTCGTAATTTCGTTGCCGAATAACAAAAACTACAACTGTTATGTTGAATATAGACAAGTTCTTGGAATACTTATGCAGTGAGCTGAACAGGTCGCCGCGGACAGTAGAAAGCTATCGGGATGATCTGACATACTTCGAGAAGTTTGCTAAAGGCTTGTCTGATTCGTTCTCTTGGGAGACCGTCGATTCTGACATGGTTCGGAATTGGATGGAAAGCATGATGGATAAGGGAAACTCAGCTGCAACGGTCGAACGTCGGCTCAGTGCTCTGAAAACCTTCTACCGGTTTGCTTTGACAAGACATTATGTTGAGTCTGATCCCGTATATAGCATCAAGGGGCCTAAAAAAGAGAAACCTCTTCCACAATTCGTTAAGGAAAGTGAGATGGATGAACTTCTGGATAGGCAGGTGTGGGGCGATGATTATAATAATGTACGTGCGCGTACCATAATTATAACGTTCTATGAAACTGGGATGCGATTGTCGGAACTCGTGAATCTGGATGACTGTGATGTCAGCTTCGTGAATTCGGAGATCAAGATAACGGGTAAGGGAAACAAACAGAGAATAGTGCCATTCGGCGACGAGCTTAAAAATACGCTCCGCGAATATCTTAAGTTGAGGGATGCAAGCGTTGAAGCTTCTTCTCCGGCATTCTTCCTTTCTGATAAAGGTGAAAGGATGCAGCCTGCAAAGGTCAGGGATATCGTGAGAACGAACCTCGCAAGGGTTTGCTCGTTGAAGAAAAAAAGTCCTCATGTGTTGAGACATTCATTTGCTACGGCAATGCTGAATCATCACGTAGGAATTGAAAGTTTGAAAAAGCTGCTTGGACATGCGAATCTCTCGACAACCGAGATTTATACGCATACTACGTTCGAGCAATTAAAACGAGTTTATAATATTGCCCATCCTAGGGCGTAACCTTTTTAAAATTGGAGGTCACTATGGAAATTAAGATTCAGTCGATTCATTTCGACGCTACCGAGAAGTTACAGGCGTTTATCGAAAAGAAAGTCGCCAAGTTGGAGAAAACTTATGAAGATATACAGAAAGTAGAGGTGCAATTAAAGGTCGTTAAGCCTGCTACCGCTCTTAATAAGGAAGTTCACCTTGAAGTTGCTGTCCCTGGAACGACATTGTTCGTTGAGAAGACATGCGATACTTTTGAGGAAGGAATTGACCAAGCAGTGGACTCAATGAAGGTTCAATTGACCAAATTTAAAGAAAAAACAAGAAATC
>ERZ506883.229-NODE-229-length-27327-cov-4.38802_pt1 | contig 27327 bp, 29 predicted proteins | sample MGYA00513177_ERZ506883 | MGnify/ENA metagenome assembly ERZ506883 | reverse complement strand
CGCTCTTCCGATCTTCATAACAGTCCCCAGCATACCAGTATAGTCAGCTTGTACACGATCCATTCCAGCTTCGGCAGCCGGTTCTCCACGCCAGAGATTACCACCACCGATAACAAGAGCAATTTCGATTCCTAAATCGTGAACTTCCTTGATCTCTTCAGCCATTTTTTGAACGGTCTGAATATTGATACCAACACCTTTATCACCAGCAAGAGCTTCGCCGGACAACTTGATTAGAATACGTTTATACTTGGGTTCTACCATTTTTACACTCCTTATTTTATCTGTACTATTTTACCACATTTTATGATTTTTATATAGTTAAATCTTTTAAAATTTTCTTTTTTGATAAATCGGCATCCCGCTCAATCAGTAGCAAAGAAAAAGTAGCCTTATCAAGGGATAAGACTAGCTTAATTCAAGAGATAAACAAATATGTTAGATGATTTTTTCCTTAAGAAGGATATTGGCGAATAGCTTCTATCATTTCTTGGTATTTGTCAGTGGCAAAAATTCTTTCCGTAATTCCTTCTGTCTGAGTAGTCTCAAAAGCAAAAATCGGCTTTCCTTGCTTTTCGATCATCTCTAAAAAATCTAGAAACTTGTGGTCATGATTAATGTCTAGATAAAGATCGCAAGCCACACCTAACTGCTTCAACGGAATCGGTAGAACCAAGCGGTGCAGGCGAACATTCTCGTAAGACAAAAGACTGATCAAACGATCTGACATATCTGAGTAAGCGGCGATATGGAAAAGACAATCTGGCAAAGCTTGAATCAATTCTTTGATGCGCTCCAAAGAGTCACTATTGGTCAAGGTCAATAATTCTTTCTTGTAGACTTGGTCTAGATCTTGACCATGCTTTTCTACACCTTTCAGAGCTTTGCTCGCAATGATAGCTGTCCAATCAAGGTCATTATAAAACCACCAAACTTCCCTCAGTCTCATATTTGTTAGAAGGTTCCATGGTTTTAGAGCGGAAATATAGTGAACAATAGCTGGCAGAGGAGACAGAGGAATGTCGAAGACAAAATCATGTCCATACTGAGCAGCTCCCATATCAAAACCAATTTGGAAATTATAGCTATCCTCTAGCTCTAAGTACTGCTCCTTAAAGAGCATATTTAAAATACTCTGATCTCCTTCTAAGACCCTTTCAATTTCCCTGTCAGTCAGCTCAACTAATTGCTGAGAAATATTTTCCCTCCGCCAACGTTCGTTATTTATAAGCATGACTCCAGAATTAAAGCCAATCCCCAAACCAAAGGTAGCTCTTACTGCTGCAATATAGTAACCTTCCAGATCCAAATCAAATAAGTGATCCAAGTTTTGAGTGACAACCAAGTCGCAATCAAGGTAAAGAGCTCGATCAGCCTTCACATACTCTGGAATAAAATAACGAGCATAGGCCATGTAGTTAATATGAGAGTAGGTTGATTCTTCCCACTTCATCCTTAAATCATCTCGTAAAAGCTTGATATCAAGTAAATTATTTCCTGTCCCTTTTACTTTTTTTCGAGTATTAATGAACCATTCTTGTGGTATATCTTGATTAAAAACATAGATAAGCAGATCTTCATGGTAGCAACATAAAGATTTTATAGTTGTCTCAATTTGACGAATATAACCATAATCTCCTGCTAAAACAATACTTTTCATCTAATTCATCATTCCCCTATTTGCTAGTCTTATTATAGTATCTACATTATAGCGAATTCGCTTGTTTAATTCAAACACTCCATAAGTACACGGAGCTTTCAACAAATTTTGCCTTGATTGAAGTAAGATACCTTAACAACCTTTCTATTCATCCTAATTTAAGTATGAAATGTTCACTACTCTCCTTTACGTCTCGATTATCAACTATCTGCCTCTATTAAAATCAGCCCTATCATCAGATAGGACCGATTTATCTATTACTTAATTTATTTCTCAGCGATTTCTTGTTGACGGGCTTGTCTTTTCTCACGCTTAGCTAGTAAAGGCAAAATAATTCCCAAACTAATCAGAACAAGAGGAGTCAAAACATTAGTCAAGAGAGAGAATTTCCAACCAGCTGGATCTTGAGCATAATCCACTTTTGGAACCATCCCCAGAATACAAGCGAAAGCTGTAAAGAGGAAGCACCAAGCTCCAATAACAAAGCCAACTTTAGGATTTTTTGTTAATTTATACTCCGCATTTTTGTACTTCTTCCAAGCCTTGTTTAACAACATATAGGCAAGGAAAACCCAGAGATAACGCATTGGCATAACGATAGAGTTAAGATTGGTCATCCATTTAACCAAACCATCAATTTCTTTTATTCCAAAGATTGGCAGGATAATCAAGAGACTCACCAAAATCCCTGTTAAGATATAACCATTAATCAACACACCCTTTGAAGTGCGCTTACGCAACCAGCTTGGAACAAATTCAGCATCAGCATTATTAAGTAAAATCTGCAGAGGCGCATCGATGGAGAATGCCAGGGCAGCAATTTGTCCGACCATATTTGTCAAGGCGTAAATTACAACCAAAAGGTTACCTACACCCCAGTAATTTCCAAGTTTTTGGAAGGCTTGGTAAGCACCATTACGCATCAAATCGTCTGGAATATTACTTCCATCAAATAGCATCCCCATAGCTAGAGACCCCAAAATAGCAGAAGCCCCAACCATAACAGCCATGACAATCATTCCTTTTGGAAATTCCTTTGCGGGATTGCGGGTTTGGTTAACGTAAGGAGAAATTTTCTCAGCTCCACCGACCGCAAAGACCAAGAGAGAAATTGTTGTAAAATATGAAAAGTCAAAATTAGGAATATAGGTACTAAGCTTATCCATATTAGCCGTTGCAAATTGCATATCAGGCTTGATAAAAGGCGCACCTACAGCTAAAAGAACAAAAAGGATAGACATGATGAGCATAGCACTTCCTGCTAGACCACCAATTACCTTGAGGGTAGAAAGTCCCTTAGTAGACAAGTAGAGAAAGGCTCCGAAAATTAGCAAACTCAAAATCACGATCCAATGAATGTCGAGATTACTTAAAAAATTACCATTCCCTTGAAGAGCCCAACCAAGTGGGATCAAAACTCCTTGAGGCTTTTGCGCCAAGTAGGGAATATGCACTACCCAATAAGTCCAGGCAGCAAAATAAGCCAAGCGCTTGGTAGAAGTCTTCTCAACCCAGTCACTGACGCCTCCCCCACTTTCCTTAAATGTAGAACCCAGTTGTCCTACAATCAGTGCATAAGGAATGAAGTATAGAGCTAGGATAAGAATCCAGGAAACAATAACAGAGATTCCTTGCTGGGAATAGTTATTGACGACATTTCCAAGCCCCCAAACCATATTAAAGGCAATCAGGGACACCATCAGCCAAGTAAGCTGATTCTGATCTTTTTTCATCGCATCGTCTCCTTTTTATATAAATAAATTGTTTCACCATATTATATCATGTTTATCTGGACTTGTAACTAGGCTTATTGGGAGAACAGCCAGTTTTAGCATGATATTTCTTAGCCTCTCTTATACATTTAGTCTGCTAACATTGTTAAAATTTGAATAAACTTTCATGCACCAAGTAAAATATTTTGATTTTTCTCTAGAAAAAAACTCTGGTAAAACCAGAGTTTTTTATTATTTTTAAAGTGAGTTTACATCAACCTTGATACCAGGTCCTTGAGTAGTTGTGATTGTCAAGCTAGTTACGTAAGTTCCTTTAGCTGTAGCAGGTTTTGCTTTTTGGATAACTTCGTTGAAAGCTTTGAAGTTTTCAGCCAATTTATCAGCGTCAAATGAAACTTTACCGATGATAGCTTGTACGATACCTGCACGGTCCGCACGGTAAGTGATTTTACCACCTTTAGACTCTTCAACTGCTTTAGCAACATCCATAGTTACAGTACCAGTTTTAGGGTTTGGCATCAAGTTACGAGGTCCTAGGACACGTCCAAGACGTCCAACAAGAGCCATCATGTCAGGTGTAGCGATAACTACATCGAAGTCCAACCAACCGTCGTTGATTTTAGCAACGAGGTCATCTTCACCAACGAAGTCTGCACCAGCAGCTTTTGCTTCTTCTGCTTTAGCACCACGTGCGAAAACAAGAACGCGAGCTGTTTTACCAGTACCGTTTGGCAATACCATTGCTCCACGGATTTGTTGGTCAGCTTTTTTAACGTCAATGTTCAAGTTGTATGCAACTTCTACAGTTGCGTCAAATTTTGCAAAGTTAGTTTCTTTTGCAAGAGCTACAGCTTCTTCTACGCTGTATGCTTTTGTGCTGTCGATTTTTTCAAGAGCAGCACGAAGTTGTTTGCTTTTTTTAGCCATTTTATCTTTCTCCTTGTAATGTGGTCATATCGATTTTCATCTCCCACGTCACTCGTCTCATGATCAAGTGTATTGCGGGCAAATAGGATTATTACTATTAGTCAGTAACAGTGAATCCCATAGAACGAGCAGTACCTTCGATCATACGCATTGCAGACTCAATGTTTGCTGCGTTCAAATCTGGCATCTTAGTTTCTGCAATTTCTTGTACTTGTGCACGAGTAACAGTTGCAACTTTTGTTTTGTTAGGTGTACCTGAACCTTTTTCAACACCTGCAGCTTTTTTCAAAAGAACAGCAGCTGGTGGAGTTTTAGTAACGAAAGTAAATGATTTGTCTTCGTATACTGAGATAACAACTGGGATGATCATACCAGCTTGATCAGCTGTACGAGCGTTGAACTCTTTAGTGAATCCCATGATGTTGATACCGGCTTGACCAAGCGCAGGACCAACTGGTGGAGCTGGAGTAGCTTTACCAGCAGGGATTTGCAATTTTACAAGTTTTTCGACTTTTTTAGCCATTTTAAATCCTCCTTTGTGGTTAGGCGGTAGAATTTACTCAATAAAACTTGAGCATTACCTCCCACAAGCATGCTTATCGCATACCTTTCTATTATACACTAAAGAATTGAAAATGCAAGGATAATTCTCTTCTTTTTTAACTTTTTTTGTGATAAAATATAGCTATGATGTTATTAAGAATTGCTTCCGTTTTATTTATTTTTTTAACTATTGCTTTTTCTATTATTTTAATAAAATTTTTACGATTAAAACGCTTTGGTCTTAACTTTGCAGATCTAGCCTTCCCAATGTTCTTTTTGGAATTCTATATTATTTCTGACCGAGCATACTACCATAGCATGTTGCCACAGCTGGTACTGGCTTTATCTGCCTTGGCGATCGGAATTACGGTCTATTTTCTCAAGAAAAAGCAGACTTTCTACTATCCAAAATTCTTAAAATTTTTTTGGCGGGCTGGCTTTATGTTGACATTCTTTTTATACCTGGCAATGGTCATTGGCCTCTTTTTATCAAAATAAATGAAGTTGGAAAATCCCAACTTCATTTTATTTACGTTTTTTGCATAGAGCTACTGCCTTGTTAGTTAGAAATTGAAAGAACCATATCAGTCTTTCCAAAAGTAATGAAAGCAAGACAGTCATTAGAATTGCTTCGATTGAAAGGCCACTTAAATTGAAGATGCGAGGTAAAAGCAAAGCAGCAAGACTCATCCCTGTAATATTCAGGAGCATAATGCCAATCTTAATGCGATTAAGAGGTCGAATAAGCTTGTACATTATGATAAAGCCTACCACTGCGAGAAGAATAATCGAACTTGTACTGATTTCCTTAGGAGAGAGTCCAAGCCAATGACCACAATATACTGCCACTAAAACCGCTAGATAATCTACAATTGCAGCTGGCAAGGCATTTTTCAAAACCGTCTCTAAAAAACGTCCTCTAATCCGTGCCTTATTGGGTTCTAAAGCCAGCAAGAATCCGGGTATCCCAATTGTAAAACCACTGATCAAGGACATCTGCGAAGCTTGCAAAGGATATGTGAAAGCAAATATGGTCGAAGTCAGGGCTAGTAAGATAGAAAATATATTTTTAACTAGAAAAAGACTGGCTGATCTCTGAATATTATTAACTACACGCCGTCCTTCTGCAACGATGTGGGGCATATGTGAGAAATCTGAGTCCAGCAAGACCACTTGCGCTATCCGCTTGGTTGCATCATTCCCAGATTCCATCGCGATACTACAATCAGCCTTTTTCATGGCAAGAATGTCATTGACACCGTCGCCTGTCATGGCAACATTATGCCCATGACCTTGTAATGCCTGAATCAATTTTTGCTTCTGTTCTGGACTAACTCGACCAAAGACCGTATACGTTTCTGCAGCTTGAATGATCTTTTGATCCGAATCCAAACTTCTAGCATCGACATAGTTTGCTGCATGTGGAATCTTTGCCTTCTTAGCAACTGCGGCTACTGTAATAGGATTATCTCCTGAGATGACCTTAACTGTCACACCTTGTCTTTCAAAATATGAAAAAGTCTCTGTAGCATTCTCTCGGACAGGATTTTCCAAAAGGATAAACAGAAGCGGGCTAACAGGCGCCTCCAAGCTAGCTTCCAAGTTTGAGCCCTCATAGAGACCAAACACTAGCACTCGGCTCCCTTCTTCTGCTGCATCCTGAAAATATGATTGATAATTTTCTAAATCTTGTCGAAGGACATACTCTGGAGCTCCTAAAACAAAGGTCCCTTGGTCAAACGATACTGCTGCGTATTTGTTTTTAGAGCTAAAAGGGTACTGCCGTTTAATAGACCAGGCTTGTCCACTTTTTTCAATCCTAGGACAAGCACGCAAGGTTTCAATTGTATCGTTGGTGTCCTGACTAGCCTCAAGATAGTGACTCAGTGCTTCCAAGGCAACTTCTTTTTGATCCCCTACTGGAATCAACTGACTTACTGTCATGCTATTTTCTGTGATGGTCCCCGTCTTATCTACACAAAGGACATCTACACGCGACAGAGTCTCAATTCCCTTCATACTGTTTAGAAGAACCTGCTGTTTTGCTAGGCGAACAGCCCCTAGAACTAGGGCAAGTGTCATCAGTAGATAGAGTCCCTCCGGAATCATTCCCACAATAGCACCGACTGTTGAGGTCACACTGACTTGCAAAGTTTCTTGATTACTGATAAAACTGCGGAAGAAAAGCAAGAGTCCTAAAGGAATAATCAATATCCCAATGATCTGCACTAGGCGATTGACAGCATGAACCATCTTGGATTCTTCTACACCGCTTATTTCTTTGGCTTCTTTAGCTAGCTGGTTTATGTAAGCCTGGTCTCCTACTTTGTCCAGTCGAGCATAGGCTTGACCAGCAACTACGAAGCTACCAGACAGGACCTCATCTCCCGGATTTTTTTCAATTTCATCAGCCTCACCCGTCAGCTGGGATTCATTTACTTTCAAACTTCCTGATAGAATCTGTCCATCGGCGTAAATCTGATTTCCAGCAGAAAATTTAACAATATCATCTTGAACAAGTTCTTCGACAGAGAGCACCTGCTCTTCTCCATCTCGAATCACATTGGCTGAGAAAGTGTGTAAGAGTTTCATTTGGTTAAGAACTTTTCTAGCCCTAAATTCCTGAAAAATCCCAATCAAGGAATTAATGACAACGATGGGAACAAAGAGGAGATTATTCCATGACTGAACTAGGACCAAGAGAATGGCCAGTACAAGAAAAATAAAATTAAAATAGGTAAAAATATTGGACCGAACAATCTGCCAGGTCGTTCTTTCTGTAGAGATGGTAACCTGATTAGTCAGACCTTTTTGGCGACGTTCTTCAACTTGTGCTTGACTAAGTCCTTGAAATTGATTCTGATGCATAGAGTTTTCCTTATTGAATTCGCTTTACTTATTGTAGCAAAAACAGGGCAACATTTCTTCAGACTTTAGGCTGAAGTATGGATATTTAAAATTGCCCTTGTAAAATAGAATTACATTTTCATTCGTGAATTTCCAGAGGTAGGCCATCCGGATCAAAGAAGAAAGCCATCTTACGACCGTCGAAGTCGTCATAGCGCAACTCTGTATGAGGAATCTCCAAACGGTCAAATTCCGCTAAGTATTCTTCGACATTTGTCACTCGGAAGGCCAGGTGTCGCAGACCTGTATGCTCAGGATGCGGCAAGGCTGGCCGCTTGGGTGCTTCTTTCTTGATGAAAATCTCTAGAGTTAGATTTCCCTTGCGGACATTAAAGAGAATATCCTGCTTATCTGGCCGGTGGTGCTCATCCAGCTGCTCAAAGCCCAGCTTGTCTACATAAAACTGTCTGGTCTTGGCATAATCATGACCGATAATAGCTATGTGGTGAATAGTGTCCAGTTTCATACCTTCTTTCCTTTCCGTTGAGTGAGTAGAGAAAATCTGCCGGCTGGTTGCTGGCAGATTTATTTTTATAGAATGATTTTCTTGCTAACAGACTAGTGAAATTAGAATCAATTCGTCTGCAAAACCTTTCTCGGCTTGGTTCCTTCGGCCGGTCCGATAACACCAGCTGCTTCTAGCTCTTCCATGAGTCGAGTAGCCCGGTTAAAGCCGACCGAGAGTCGACGCTGAATCATAGAAGCGCTGGCCTTCTGAGTCTCGATGACCAAGGCCTTGGCTTCTTCAAAGAGCGGATCGCCTCCATCATCGCCCCCACCAGACTCCATATCGCTTTCAGATACTTCGCCTGGATCAAAGCTATCGTCATAGTCAGCTTCAGCTTGATTCTTGACAAAGGCTACAATTCGCTCCACATCTTCATCTGAGATAAAGGAGCCCTGCAAACGAACCGGATGGTTTTCATCAATTGGCTTAAAGAGCATATCTCCTCGACCCAAGAGCTTTTCTGCTCCATTTTCATCCAGAATGGTCCGGCTGTCTGTCCCGCTAGACACGGCAAAGGCAATCCGAGATGGCACATTAGCCTTGATCAGACCCGAAATAACGTCTACTGATGGTCGCTGGGTAGCCAAAATCATGTGAATTCCAGCGGCACGCGCCTTTTGTCCCAGACGAATAATAGCGTCTTCTACTTCCTTGCTGGCTACCATCATAAGGTCAGCTAGCTCATCCACGATGACAACGATTAAAGGCAGAGGCACCTGCTTGTACTCCGACTGAGCATTGTACTCGGCTACTTTAGCATTGTAGCCGGCAATATTACGAGCACCAACTTTGGAGAAGAGTTCATAGCGGTTTTCCATCTCATCCACGACCTTTTGCAATGCGCGGCTAGCCTTGCGAGGGTTGGTCACAACGGGGATAAGCAAGTGGGGAATGTCATTATAAACGGACAGCTCCACCATCTTAGGATCCACCATCATAAACTTGACTTCATCCGGTCTGGCCTTCATGAGAATGCTGGCTATAATACCGTTAACAGCTACTGATTTACCAGATCCAGTAGAACCCGCTACCAAGAGGTGAGGCATCTTAGCCAAGTCAAAGGAGCGAACAGATCCGTTGACAGCCTTACCAAGTGGGATTTCCAGGAGCTTGCTGGCATCCGTCTTCGACTGTTCCCAGAGCTCTCGGAAGGTTACAGTTGCAATTTCAGAGTTGGGCACTTCGATTCCGACAAGAGATTTTCCAGGAATCGGCGCCTCAATCCGCACATCCTTAGCAGCCAAAGCTAGAGCTAAGTCATCAGCCAGATTGGAAATCCGATTGACCCTGACACCAACAGCTGGCTTAACCTCGTACTTGGTGACGGAAGGGCCGATTTCAGCCCGCTCAACAGTAGCCTTGATGCCAAAACTCGCAAAAGTTTCTTCCAAGATCTTGATGTTTTCACGAACAATCCGCTTCTCTTTAGACTGGTTTTTAGGTTTATCGGGCGCAAAGAGGTTGATGGTCGGTAGCTTATAATCCAAACTTTCTTTGGCTGTGAAGTCTACCTCAACATCTGTGTCAGCATCCGCTTCTTCTGACTCCTGCTGAATTTTGAAATCTTGAGCATCTTCAAGTTCAAATTCTCCCAAATCTTCATATTCCTCTGCTTCAATGGCAACATGAGTTCTTGCCTGATTTTCATCATCCAAAATTTCTCCTGTTTCCAAATCGATTTCAGGTCCTTCTTGCTCCACTTCAATCGCCTGCATTGCTTCCAAAGCAGCCTGTTCTTCTTTTTCAATAAAACGCTGTTGCCGCTTTTCTTCACGTTTTTCACTAAGACGGTGGAATACTTCAACCAGCTTTTCAGAAATATCGTAAATGGTCCAAGGACTGATTAGCAACGAACCTACTAAAATAAAGAGGATACCAATAAAGTAGGAACCGAAATTAGAAAAAAGAAAGGAAATTGGTAAGTGCAGAATGGATCCTAATAAACCACCCCCTGCAAAGGAACTGACTTTAAAAGCAGTTAAATCAGCAAAGATTCTCGCTAGAGTGCTGGACAAGACTTGACCTTTGAGTGATAAGACATCTACAAAGTAAGCTTGATAGATTAGAAGTAAACCAACAAAAATGCTGATAAAACCTGAAATCAGACCTTCGCGCTTGCTTAACCATTTGAAAAAGAAAAGATAAATCAAAGTCGCTACAATTGCTAAGTACGCTAAGCTACCAACTACTAATCGAATCAGATTGTAAATAGTCACCCCAAAAACACCTAGTTTTAAGGCGGCAAAAAGAAGGATGAAGGCCAAGCCAAAACTCAGTAACATCCTTTTAATAGCTCTTTGTCTTTCTAATTCTGCTTTTGTTGGCCGACGAGTTGTTCGGCCTTTTTTCTTATTTTTACTATTTGCCATAACTTGTATTATACCACAATAACTATCGACAAGAAACGATAATTTTTACGCTTTGACACACTTAATCTTAACCTTTAATACTTCTTACGAAAAGAAAAAAACCAGCTTAGCTGGCTTTGGATTTTAAAAGATCAAGTCTTCCTTTAGTCTTGGGTTGCTCCCTCTTCTGGCATAACGAACCAGCAAACTGCATAAGCAAGAACCCCTGTTCCAAGAGCACACACTGAAATAATCCACAGTACGCGAACAAGTGTAGGATCTATGTTAAAATATTTAGCTAAACCAGCACAAACACCAGCAATTTTTTGATTCTTAGTATCTCGTGTAAGTCTTTTCTCCATGGAAAGTGCTCCTATTAATTTTTATTTTTTTCATTTTACCATAATCTTCTTGTATGCACAACCTCTCAGGTAAAGATAGGAACTAGCATCACATCGCCTTACATTAGATTCTAATTAGACTCTTACCCCTGTCATCAAAAATCTCACACTCTCCTTCCCTAAATAGCGTCAGAAAGATTTTAGGAATAAAACAAAAATAATGACCAACTAAATAAAAGTCCTAGTGATTAGCTGGATTTCACAATCGTAATTTTTCGATAATATGTTTCCAATCTAGTATTCTAAACATTATTTTGTTAAACTTGATGAATAAAAAGATAAAGGAGTTGCTTATGAGAGCTGGCATACTTATCTATCATCCCAAACTAAATAGCATTCTGACCATTTATCGATATAAAAATGGACAATGCTACTACGTCCTTCCAGGTGGGCAAATTGAAGAGAGTGAGAGTCAAATCGAAGCAGCTATAAGAGAAATCAAAGAAGAAGTCCAGCTTACGTTTAAGCCAGAAGACCTAAAACCTGCCTTCTCTTATGACTCTGACGATAATCAACACATTTATTTCTGGACAATCTATACGGGCTTAGAAAACTTAACGATAAGTGGTGAGGAAAAGGAACGCAGTCATTCTCAAAACCTATATGAAGCTAGGTGGATCAGTCTTTCTGACTTTCCCCATCTCCCATTCAGACCAAAAGACTTGCAAGTAAGAATTCTCTCTTTTTTCACAAGATTTGAAAATCGTTGATCTTTATAGTAAAATGTGAGTAGTTTCTATTTCAGAAAGGATCATGATGAAAAAATTATTAATTTTGGGTCTTTCAGCTAGTCTTTTGTTAGCAGGCTGTACTAGTATCCAACGCGTCTTGCGGGGCGATGAATATGTAGACTCTAGTCTAGCAGCTAGTGCAAGCAGTGCTGAAGCTAGCAAAAAAGAAGCTGAAACCAAGGAAGCATTGACAAATAAAAATGCCAACTTCCCTCAACTATCAACCAAAGTTGCCAAAGATGAAGCAAAAGTTAAAATCGTAACGACAGCTGGTGACATCACTCTCAAACTCTTTCCCAAATATGCACCTCTAGCAGTTGAAAATTTTCTGACTCATGCTAAAGAAGGCTATTATGATGGAGTTATCTTCCATCGCGTCATCAAGGGATTCATGATTCAAAGTGGTGACCCTAAAGGAAACGGTACAGGTGGGGAGTCAATATGGTATGGAAAGAATCAAAAGATTGACTCAGGGAAAGGCTTTAAGAATGAAACTTCTGCCTACCTATACAACCTCCGCGGGGCTCTATCTATGGCCAATGCAGCATCTGACAATACTAACGGCAGTCAATTCTTTATCAACCAAAACCAGACAGACAGCTCAAGCAAATTATCTGAAAGCAAATATCCAGCTCAGATTATTAAGGCCTACAAGAAAGGTGGAAATCCTTCTTTAGATGGTGATTATACAGTCTTCGGTCAAGTCATAGACGGCATGGATATTGTTGATAAGATTGCCGAAAGCGAAACTGATGAAAACAATAAACCTAAAAACGAGATCAAGATTCAAAAGATCGAAGTGATCAAGGATTACAACTTTAAAAAATAATCCTCTAGTTTAACTAAGAAAGGAATGAATACATATGATTATTTGGGGTTACAAAGGATATAAAAAAGAACTAGGACATACTCAGTCTGCTATCCAATGTGGAAACTGTCAACAAACTGCTCCTTGGGATCTTATTGAAACAGGTCGGAAATTTTCCCTCTACTGGATTCCTCTCATCCCTTATGGAAGAAAATATTATGTACTCTGCCCTGTCTGCGAATATGGCAAAGAGATTGAAAAACAAGATATTAATGAATATTTAAATTATTAAGTTCAAAAAGAGGTTGGTCAGTATATGACCAGCCTCTTTCTCTTTTATCTAAAAAACAAAATACTTTTTCTACAGAAAAAAATCTTTATGTCAATTGATTGAAGTCCCAAATCTGATCCATCCAACCTTCGTAGAAATCAGGCTCATGGCAGACCATGAGAATGCTACCCTTGTATTCTTTCAGAGCTCGCTTAAGCTCTTCTTTGGCATCGACATCCAGGTGGTTGGTCGGCTCGTCCAGCACCAGAACATTATTTTCTCGGTTCATGAGAAGACACAGGCGGACTTTGGCCTGCTCTCCACCTGAAAGGACTTGAATCTGGCTCTCGATGTGCTTAGAAGTCAAGCCACATCTAGCTAGAGCCGCTCGCACTTCAGCCTGATTGAGGGACGGAAAGGCGTTCCAGACTGCTTCCAGCGGTGTCTGACGATTGCCACCTTCAACTTCCTGCTCGAAATAGCCCAACTCCAGATAGTCCCCGCGCTCAACTTGACCTGCGATAGGTGGGATAATACCAAGCAGACTCTTGAGTAGGGTTGTTTTCCCAATCCCGTTTGCCCCGATAATCGCTACCTTCTGATTGCGTTCAAAAGTCAGATTAAGGGGCTGAGTTAGCGGACGGTCGTAACCAATCTGCAAATCCTTGGCTTGGAAGATAAAGCGACCAGGTGTCCGGGCAGGTTTGAAGTCAAAGGAAGGCTTAGGCTTTTCACTTTGCAGCTCAATAATGTCCATCTTATCCAGCTTTTTCTGGCGGGACATCGCCATATTACGGGTTGCCACGCGAGCTTTATTACGGGCCACAAAGTCCTTGAGGTCCGCAATTTCCTTCTGCTGGCGCTCGTAGGCTGCTTCCAGCTGAGATTTTTTCATCTCATAGACCTCTAGGAACTGGTAATAATCACCAGAATAACGGGTCAGTTGCTGATTTTCTACATGATAGACGATATTGATCACGTCATTCAGGAAAGGAATATCATGCGAGATGAGAACAAAGGCATTTTCATAGTTTTGGAGATAGCGCTTAAGCCAGTCAATATGCTCCGCATCCAGATAGTTGGTCGGCTCGTCCAAAAGCAGGATATCAGGTTTTTCCAGAAGTAGCTTAGCCAAGAGAACCTTGGTACGTTGCCCACCAGATAGCTCCGTCACATCACTCTCCATACCATAGTCCATAACACCTAGTGCCCGCGCAACTTCGTCAATCTTAGCATCTAGGGTATAGAAATCTCGACTCTCCAAGCGGTCCTGCAGCTCACCCACTTCTTCCATAAGGGCATCAACATCGGCTCCTTCTTCTGCCATGCTCATATAGATTTCATTGATGCGGCTTTCTGTCTTGAAAAGTTCGTCAAAGGCTGTGCGCAAAACATCACGGACAGTCTGACCTTTTTCTAGAACAGCATGCTGATCCAGATAGCCAGCAGTCACATACTTGGACCACTCGACCTTACCTTCGTCCGGTAGCATTTTACCCGTCACAATGCTCATAAAGGTTGATTTCCCCTCGCCATTAGCACCAACAAGGCCAATGTGCTCACCCTTGAGCAAGCGGAAAGATACATCCTCAAAAATAGCCCGGTCACCAAAACCGTGGCTAAGATTTTTTACTTCTAAAATACTCATCTTTTTCTCCTCTATCATTGATTGCAACTTCTTGATTATACCATCAAAAGGGATTTTTTGGCAAGAATAGAAAAAGACCGACTAGGTCGATCTTACTCTAGATTAACTCTTTTAAAAACTGAATCAGGGTTTCTGCCGAGCGTTTACCAGCTTCAAGAATAAATTCATCAAAAGTGACATTTGCATCATGACTAGCCGTGTCGCTCATTGCCCGTATGACCATAAAAGGCAGGCCAATCGAATGTGTGGCTTGAGCAATAGCTGCACCTTCCATCTCGACAGCCAAGACATCTGGAAAATGTTCCTTGATACGATCAATCTTTTCTTGACCAGCAACAAAGCTATCACCTGTCGCAATCAAACCTACCCTTGCCTTTTGATGGGTCTTGTCTAAAATTTTCTTCATTTCAGAGACCAGATAGCGACTAGCCTCAAAATAGAGTGGCTGGCGAGCCATCTGACCATAGTCATAGCCGAAGGCTGTCACGTCCACATCATGGTAGACCAGACGATCTGCGACCACCACATCACCGATAGCCAGACCTTCAGCCACCGCTCCAGCTGAGCCTGTATTAATGACAGCAGTAACCTTGAAATCATTGACCAGAACAGCCACACTCATTGCAGACATGACCTTTCCAATTCCGCTCTCAACCAAGACTACTTCATGACGGCCGATAGAACCCGTATGATAGACATGTCCCAATCGAAGATGCTTTTCTGGATTTTCTAAATGCTCCAGCAATACTTTTAACTCTTCGGGCATAGCCGCGATAATTCCAATTTTCATTATTTCCAACCTTTTCTAAAAAAGCGAAAGCCTTAGGCTTATCGCTTATTTTTATAGCCAAATAATGGCTGCAATCAAAACCACCAACAGGAGAATAATCCACAACAAAATTTTATTGAGTTTAGCTTGAAAGACCCCTCGCTTCTGATTTTCAATGCGTCGGCTTTTCACAACTTCCCGATCAACTTCAATTTGCATGGTGTCCTGATTAAACTCTCCTTGCGGTGTAGCATAACCAAATCTTCCTTGATCAGTTCTAATTATCTTAGTTTCCTCATCATCCACGAGAGGAGGATCCGATATGACTTCACCACGGTTAGCCCGCTCGATGATTTCATCAGTTAATAAAGGTCTTCCCATAGGTTTTCCCCCTATCTTTGATTTTCCTGCATTTCCCAATATTGAAGAGCCATGATGGTCTTGGCATCGCAGATGTCACCGTTTTGCAGCAACTGATGTGCCTCCTCCAGACTGACTTCAAAAAGTTGCAAGGTTTCATCTTCGTCCTGAGGACGAGGATTTTCTACTTTTGTCAATTGGCTAGCTTTATATAGCTTAATCTTTTCATTGCAAAAACCAATAGCAGAATAAAAATCATAAACTAGCTCTAGCTGACCCGTGTAACCAGTTTCTTCTTCTAATTCTCGCAGGGCAGCTGCATGCGGATCAGCATTTTCTCCCACTTCTAGCTTACCAGCTGGAATTTCATAAGAAGTTGCCTCAATGGCCTTGCGATACTGCTTAACGAGAATCAACTTGTTTTCTGGAGTAAGGGCAATCACAGCCACTGCTCCGTTATGAAAAATCAAATCCCGTTGGGCTTGGCCTTTCCCTTCTGGTAGCTCTACCTGGTCCTGAACCACTTTAAAAATCGGTCCCTGATAAATCTCCGTCCGTTGGACAGTTTTTTCTTCAAATTCCATGACTAAACCTACTTATTTTGAGGGTGATGAGGAAGACGCTTAGCATAATCTTCCTTATTGATCTGACGGCCACGTCCCAGAGCAATGGCATCTGCTGGCACATCCTTCGTGATAGTAGAACCCGCACCAACCAATGAGTTGTCACCCAGCTCAACTGGGGCGATAATGGTCGAGTTGGAACCAACAAAGACATTATCACCGATGATAGTCTTGTATTTCTTCTGACCATCATAATTAACCGTAATCGTACCTGCACCAAAGTTTACATTAGCACCAACTTCAGAGTTTCCAATGTAGGTCAAATGACCAGCCTTGGTATTTTCTCCAATTGACGATCCTTTAACTTCTACAAAGTTGCCAACATGGACATCCTTGGCCAGACTAGAACCTGGACGAATGTGAGCGTAAGGCCCGACCGTCACTCCATCTGCCACACTTGACTCCTCAATCATAGAGCTGGTAATAACGGTCCGTTCTCCAATAACAGAGTCCACGATATAGGTACCATTAGTCAGAATAGTCTCTGCCCCAATTTTGGTTTGACCTTTCAGGGTCACATTTGCTTCAACTTGAACCTCTGGCGCGATTTCCACATCCACATCGATATAGGTCGCATCTGGATTGACAAAGCTGACACCGTTGACCATATGCTGCTGGTTAATCCGACGGCGCATAACACTCTCAGCTGTAGCAAGGGCCACGCGGTCATTAACCCCTAGACTTTCATCAAAGTCTTTGAGCGTATAAGCACCGACTTTTTCACCATTTTCACGGAAAATACCAATCACATCTGTGATATAGTATTCGCCCTGAGCATTATTAGTATTGATATTTTTGAGGGCTTCAAAGAGTCGAGCATTGTCAAAGACGTAAGTCCCAGTATTGATTTCCTTGATCTGCTGCTCAAAGTCAGAAGCGTCCTTCTGCTCAACAATTTTCAAGACTTCTCCGTGCTGGTTGCGAACGATACGGCCGTAGCCAAAAGGATTGTCTGCTTCTGCTGTCAAAATGGTCGCAACATTCTTGTGGTTGATATGGAAGTCAATCAGGTTTTTCAAGCTTTCTCCTGTAATCAGGGGAGTGTCGCCAGCAATGACTAGCGTCTGACCCGTCAGATTTTCCAAAACAGGCTCTGCCATCATAACGGCATGTCCCGTTCCCAGTTGCTCAGTCTGACGAACAAACTCAGTCTGACCTGCCAAGACTTGCTCCACCAGCTCGGCCTTGTGACCGATAACTGTCACGGTCTTTTCTGGATTAATGGCATTGACACTGCGGAAAACGTGCTCTAGCATAGAAATTCCTGCCACCTTGTGCAGTACCTTTGGTAAATCCGACTTCATGCGAGTACCTTTACCCGCAGCCAAAATAATCGCGTAATTTGTCATAAAACAACTCTTTTCTGTAAGATAGTACCATTATTATACCACTAAAAGAAAATTTTTAAAAATACTATGCGAATTCAAAATAAACACTACTCTTCATTCAAGGGATAGACCTTGCGAAATTCTTCTAAGACGACACCTGTTTCTTGAGAAAACTCTAAGCCAGCTTCCGCCAGGCACTCTGTGAAGAATGCCTCATGGACTTGTTGCCAGTAGGCCAAGGATTTGTCTCCTTCTCCTTCCTTAAAGGCATGATCAGCTGAAACCTCATTAAAAGGCAGCACAGAGACTTTGGTGATTTCAACGATACAGACTGCCCTATCCTGACTGTCTAAAATGACATCAAAGCTTCCTGCCTGTGGCAAGGGCTCATTTTCAAGCTTATAGAGCTCATAAGCCGATGCAGTCGCTGTCTTCTCACCACGTAGCACTAAGTCGGCAAGCTCATCTGCCATTGCACCGAAGGACCAGGCGTCAATCACATCTCCAATCTCTGGATTGATTTTCTTGTATGCCTGCCACATTGCTTTTGGGGTCATCTTTTTTCCTGACTTTCTAAAATGAAAATTATTGTTTATAAAAAATCCTCCTATAAAACTGCATTTTATCAAAAATCCATAAAGTCATCATGCTCATAATAGTAAAGTAGAGCCTTTAAACACTCTTGATCAGTCGCTTCTGCTTTCTGCTCCATGACTGATAAGAGAACATCTACAAGATCTTCACCATAATAAACCAGCTCCAGCTCTTGCTCCCTTACTTGTCTAGGATAAACATCCTTATTGTCCACTACTTGAGGATAATCAGCAAGCAAGTAGCTGTCCTGAAAATTCAGTTCTCCATTTTCCTTAGCATATAAACAGAAATCATCATCTAGCTCTTCTGATTTTACAGCCTCCATGATATCTTTTAAGAAATAGGTTTGGTTTTTCTTCATTGGTCAAAAGTCCCTTTCCATTCATAAGCCGGATAAGCGCCTAGACACTGATAGCCCAAGCTTTCTGCGACCTTCTTGGAAGCTTCATTATGCGCATCCCAGAGAGGAAAGAGTGAACGGTTTTGGGCTTCTAAAATCATCTGGGCGCCCAAGATTTTGGCCAAGCACTGCCTTTGGTAGCCTGGCTTGGTAGCAATTTCAATCTCAAGAGCTCCATGATAGACCAATCCTGTCGATACAGCAGCGATGATTTCCTCTCCTGAATATACTAAAAAACCAAAGCCACACGACGCTTGAAAATGGTCAAAATCGGAAAAGTCTCCCTGCAAATCCTGAGACCAGACTTCCCCAGCAAAACACTCATAACTTTCCTTATCAATCGGACAAAGGTAGTAGTTTGCAGGTAGCCTGCGCAGCCATTTCTCCAAGGCCTCTGTGTCAAAGTCTGCCCTGTCCGCAAAAGCATAGCGAGTAAACTTACCCAGCTCACTCTGATCATCCAGAAACTCCTGCCAGCTGGGCTCCTCGGAGATAATGACCTTGTCAGCTAAACTATATTTTTTGCTATATTCACGCCACAAATCCGGATCCACCTGACCAGCCGGAAAGATGAAATTTCCTAGTTGGTAAAGGCAGGATGTCTCAGGCGCGTTCATAAAGAACTGTCCTAGACCAGCAGATAAGCCATAGTGAACCATGTTTTTGGTCCAGGATTGGAAAAGATTCTTAACTTTTTCATTGTTCGCATTCTTCATTCACTTACTTCAAACTCCAGCCGCCGTCAATTTTGATAATCTCGCCTTGCATAGCAGCTGCCTTGCCACTGGCTAGAAAGAGGCTGACGTCAGCTACTTCCTGAGGAACCAGCCAGCGCTTAATCGGCGTTTCCTCAGCAACCCAGTCTGCCAGTCCGCCTGGCTCAAAATCTGTGGCAGTCATGGCTGTCTTGACTGCGCCTGGCGCTAAGCCAAACACTTGGATATTTTTATCCGCATAGTCTAAGGCTATCTGCTTGGTCAGGCCAGCCAGAGCATGCTTAGAGGTCGTATAGGCAGCACCGCCTCCGCCAGCCAAAAAGCTAGCAATTGAACACATATTAATGACGACACCAGACTTTTTCTCCAGCATTTTCTGCAGGTAAAAGCGAGTGATTTTCATGGTAGCGGTCAGATTAAGCGCAAGAATCTGCTCCCAGTCCTCGTCACTTGTCTCGTGCAGAGGACGATAACCGTCCAAGATTCCTGCTGTATTGCAGAGAATATCCACCTCGGGTAAGCTGGTGAAGAGCGGCTTCAAATCCCCTGTCAAATCCATCTTGATAAAACGTAGTTCATTGAGAAAACCTGGGTTTTCATCCTTGTCCACCCCATAAACACGGTAGCCATTTTCCAAAAAGGTCAGAGCCTGAGCTCGGCCAATGCCAGAGCTAGCTCCCGTAACTAGTACCGTCTTAGTCATCTACTTCCACCCAATCTGTCGCCAGCACATCACAAGGAGTCGGACTCCACATGGAGAAGCCCTCCCCTTCGCCTGAAACATTGATAAGGAAATAAGGTGTCACCTCGAGAGCCACCCCATTCTGCTCAATCGTATCAAAGAGCTGGACGTAGTTTTCCGCCCCGCCCCAGCCTGTACGCACATATTTTTTCTTGGCCTTAAGGCCTGGTAAAATTTCTTCAAATGTCATGGTTTCCTCCTTTTATCTATTGATATTTACTTATAATTTATTACTGGGCATTAGTAGTGAGTTTAGCCGATGATGGCTCTTGTGTAGTTTAGTTCTCTGCTTAGGATATGGAATGTTGCTCAAGATTATACTCATTACTCTGACACCAACTTGCCATTATAATATTTTTGAATATCTTCGTAACTCGTGATTTTTGTATCCTGCCCTTCAGTACTCCACTTACCCGGCAAGTATAAACCATCATAAACAGATACTCCAGTTTTCAGGAATTCTGTCTCAAGATTGATGAGCTCCTTACTGTTTATAATAATCCCATTCTCCGAATTAATTACTTTATAAGCAAAACCATTCTTTTTAGAAAAAAGCGTGAAAGCTGACGAGTTTGAACGTTTTAAATTGATGCCCCCTTTATAATCTTCTGATTTCCAAAATCCATTATCAAAAGGTTCCACACCTGCTCTAAGAGCTTCTTTTGTGTACAACATGACATCAATTTTATTTCTCTGATTCAACTCTTGCTCAGTTTTCTCTGCGTCTATTTTTAGAGTTCTAAGATTTAGTAAAAAGTATCGATATTTTTTCTGTTCGGTTATCGAGAGAACAACATAATCATTGTTACCTATTCTTCTAAGAGTTGGTAGCGTACCATGTAACTCTATTTGATCATTTTTCAAATAATTTACCATTAATTTCCAAACATCTATTTCTTTTTTAGGGGCTTTTTTATTAGTTAAATCAAAGATGTCGAGATAGGCAAATTCATCTGACTTCATTTCTTTACTAGCAGTCGCTCGTCTTAATTTTTGGCGCTCTCTAACAAGAAAATTTGGATTTACTCTAATCCAATCAGAGGAATTAATAGCTTTCGCCACCTTGTTATTTTCAAAATCCCACTCAACAATAATACCGTTTTTATTATTAATAAATTCAACATTTTGAATATCTGCATTAGCATTATAAATTGTATATTGATATGATTCCTTTTTGTTACTTGACTTCTCATTTTTCTCTTGTGAAGAACAAGCTGAAATAAACAATATAAATATTAAACAAATGATAATTTTACATATGTCTTTTAGAATTTTTGTCATCTAGTGTACCCCTCCTGCTTAACAAATCATTTTCCTCACATTCAATCACCGTGGTTTCCATCGATTACTATAATCAGAAAGTTCAATTTTATCTTATCCTGCCTCTGCAATTAATCTAAAATTAAATGCCCTTCTTCATCTCCACAAAGAGATGGATATCACCATTGCTTTCTTGCGGAATACGTCTTATCACTTCAAAGCCCATGTTGAGATAGAGCTGCTGGGCTCGGTGATTGAAGTCAGCCACGAATAGCTTGATTATTTGGGGCGCAAAATTTTCCATGATAAAGTCCAAAATTTCCTGCAGAAATGAAGTGCCTTGACCTTTTCCGCAATGCTCCGGCTTCATGCCCAAACCAAGCTCCAAAGTTCGCTCACCTTTCTGCTCCAAGCAGAAAAATCCATAGAGTTCTCCTTCTCTCAGGACTTGATAATAACGGTCCCCACGCGCTTCAGGGGAAACCATTTCTTCATAATCTTCCAGATCATTTTTCATATCATAAAAATCATAAGGCGCCTCATAATGCCATGTATTGGCAATTTCCGAAGCATGCTGCTGGGTTAGTGGTTCAATCATCATCTACTCCTCTTTTCTCTAAAAATCCCAATAGAATCGTTTCTGATCTGCTTTTTCACTACAGCCAAGACTGCGATAAAATCTATGGGCTGATGTGCGGGAAATGCCTGAATTAATCCGAATCCCTGTGTAGCCTGCGGCTTTTGCCTCCTCACGCAAGGCTTGCATCAGCGCTCTGCCATGTCCCTGCCCTTGAGAATCCTGAGCGACGGCCAAAGCCAAGAGATTGAGCAAGGACGGGAAATAGAGACAGTCGTAGCTAGCCGCATGAGCGTAGCCTATGACCTGTCCGCCTTCTTCAGCAACCAAAATCAAATGCTGGTCAGTCTCTAGCAGCCTCTTCAGTTGAGCCTCCGTCGCTTCCCTATCAAAGTCATAGCCCAGACACTCAGCATTAAGTCGCTGAATAGCTGCGGCGTCACTTAGTTTTACTTTACGAATCATTTGTCACCTCGTTTTACATTTTATTATATCAGAAAAGCCTGCTTTTCTGCTGTCTTCAGGTGGCGTTCTTCTTCCGATTTTCTTTAGACGAAAGATTCTGTTTGGAAAGCTTATGCTTTTTCATATCAATCTGGTTTTTCTGTTAAAAAAGACAGAGCTACAAACAGCTCTGTCTAATATTTCTGCAATAAAATTTAATGATCTGCATAAATTTCAGAATGCTTATAGCCATATCCAAAATAAATCAAACTCCCCACCAGTAAAGCAATTCCAAAAGCTTGCCAGGTTTCCTTGGTATACTGGGTCATGAAGGAGAGGCAGATGATAATAGATAAAACAGGCAAGACTGGGACAAAAGGAGTTTTAAATTCCCCGGCTTGAGGCATTCCATTGTCTTTGCGTAGCTTTAAAATGGCAAGAGCTAATAAAATCAGATAAGCTAAGGTACAGATATTGAGGAAAGAGGCGATGCTAGCCAAAGGGAAGATACCGGCACAGACAGCTGAGGCAATTCCTACTAAAATCGTTGCATTCTTTGGTACCCGACTTGTATCGGTCAACTGTCTAAATGAGCGAGGTAAGAGACCATCACGCGCAATACTGTAGATCATTCGAGACAGGGCAAAGGTCATGGAAATGCAAACGGTAATCAAGGTCAAAATCGCCACTACTGAGACATAGTTTGCCGCCCAGCTAAGTCCAACACTGCGAAGAGCAAAGGCTACTGCATCTGAAACATTTAGCTTAGTGTAGTGAACAATCCCTGTCAGGACCAAGGTCACCAAAATATAGAGAATGGTCACAATGGTCAAGGACAGGACAATCCCACGCGGAACATTCTTTTGAGGTTCCTTGATTTCGTCGACCGCCATAGAAATGGACTCAAAGCCTAGAAAGGCAAAGAACATGAGCGAAGCCCCAGCCATAATACCGACCTTCCCTCCATAAATCTCACCAAAACCAAAAGGAGCAAAGTTAGACCAATTTTCTGGCTTGATAAAGAAAAGACCTGCAATAACGAAAAGTGCCAGAGCTGAAAATTTCAAAACTACCAAGGCTGAATTAAAGCGCAGAGCTGCTTTAGAATTTAATAAGACAACTGCAGTGACAAAAAGTAAAACCAAGATAGGCAATAGATCTACATATGTCCCCCCTTTAGGATTAAAGGTGCCATTTAAGGCTGTAGGGAGCTGGATGCCAAAGCCACTCAATAGTCCCTTTAAATAAGATCCCCAGCCAGAAGCAACACCTGAGATAGCAGTCATAAATTCCATGATGGTCAGCCAACCAGCCAACCAAGCCGGAAACTCACCAAAGACAGCATAGATATAGCTATAAGCCCCACCATTAGCCGGAATGCGAGAAGCAAATTCAGCGTAAAAAAGAGCTGAAATGCTCACACATAGCGCTGAAATAATAATTGAAATAATCAAGGACGGACCAGCATAATTGGCTGCTCCAATCCCTGTAATGGTGAAAATCCCTGTTCCCACCATGGCTCCAATTCCTAATAAAATCAAATCGTGAATCTTTAGATGTCTTTTCATCCCAGTCCTTGACTTGCTGACATCTTTTTTACGAAATATATCCATCATCATCTCCTCAAAAATATAGACGGTTCATTATATCACAAGTTCTGGCATTTAGAAACTGCAAAATTATTTCCGATCTTGCTTCCAGCTATAAAAATAGAAAATAAGAAGCGATAGACAAATTAGCCCGATCGGCAGGGCCACTGTCCATAAAGGATCTGTAATCTGCATTCTGTCTGACCAACGTTTAAGTAATCCAACTAGAAAAAGAGCAACAATCGGAATAAGCATCATTCGAAATAGAGCTTCTTTTTTGCTTAGAAAGATGGAAATGAGACTAACTAGGCTACCTAAAAGAATGACATCCCAGGGCCAAGAGATGACAAAACCACTTACTCCCACCAAACTAGTTTCTGCTCCATATCTAAGCAAGACAGCTAGTATGATTGTTAAAGCACTAGCCAGCCATAATTGCCACTTTTTCCAATCTTCATAAATAGTCTTAGCCACTAAATAAAAAATCACATTTACAACTACCAGCCCTAAAACTGTATCACTAAGGTAAACTAGCGGAGCGATTTGCAAATAAGATTTACTGGCAAAACTACTGAGGAGACGGAAGAAGACCAAAATGGCCCCCACCATCAAACTGATTTCGAATACTTGTCGCTTACTGATCTTAGGACTATCTCTAACTAGTTCATCTGCTATTGCTTGAGGATTTTCACCGAAAAATTCTTGAGCAGTGATTCCATCCTTCTCAGCATCCGAAAAATCCAGTACCATCTGATATAACTGTTCACGAATAGCCTCTTCGTCATGAAACAAAGAGGACGAAGCCATATAAACAATTAAATCATCAAAGTAGGCTTGATTTTCAGATTTTAAGCTCTGGACTGAGTCATTTGTTTTTTGAATGAGTTCCTGAATATTGTTTTTTTCCTGTTTCATTTATTTTTTCCTCCTCTGACATTTGCGACATTAGTCAACAGCCCTTCCCACTGTTGCCAGAAAATTTGCAGATAGAGTCGTCCTTCCTTGGTCAGCGAAAAGTACTTCCTATCTGGTCCTTCTGGTGATGCTTTGAGCCTACTCCTAATATAGTTTTTTTTCTCTAATTTCTGAAGTAAGGGATAGACTGTCCCGGCTACGATATTAAATCCTTTTTCATTTAATATTTGAATCAATTCATAACCATAGATTTCTCTTTGCGAAATGATTTCCAAGACACAGCCCTCCAAGATTCCTTTTAACAGTTGCGTTTGCTCCATCCTCTCTCCTTTCATCTAATTTCACATTCCTCTGTGAGAATTGACATCCACTAATATGCAATACATACTAGCTTTCTTACACATAGTATAACACTTTCCTGCTACTTTGTAAAGCATAATAGCTGTATAAAAATAGAAGTTGGGAAATTCCCAACTTCTTACATTGAAATGATTTTGCGATAGCTACGTGATGTAATCGCAAAGACAATAATATAGCTGATAAAGAAGATTGCACAGACTCCCAAGGTTACTGCTAACATTAAGCTTGCATTGAGTACTCCAAGAGCTGATAAGATGAGGCTTAGCATATGGTAAGCAAAGGCTAGATGGATAAAGGCAAAGGCCAACGGTAGGAAGAAAACTATCAAGATCTGTCTACGAATGGTTTGCTTGATTTGTTTTTCATCTAAACCGACCTTTTGCAGGATCACAAAGCGATCTCGATCTTCATAACCTTCAGATATCTGCTTGTAATAGATAATGAGTACAGTTCCAAGCATAAAGACGACAGATAAGAAGATTCCGATAAAGAACATACCTCCCAGCATCCCCTTGATTTCTTGCTTATCAGAGGTTGAAATTGATCCATAGACAGCATGATTTTCAGGCAGGGTTGTATTATAGGTGCTGAGCTTTTCTTGATAGGCGTCTCTCAATTTACTTTGCTGGTCTTTTGGCAGATCCAGATTCAGACCTCCGTAATAGTTGCTATTGACAGCATATTTTTCCATCAAGCCAGCGAAGATCTTACTTGGATCTTTCACCACCATATAGATTTTCCCGGGAACAATCATATTCATCTGATCTGGTAAATGACCATAAATAAAGTCTTCTTTTAACACTTTCTTGATTTTCAAAGTTTGGTCAGCGATTGTCAGCGTTTCTTGATCTTGCAGTTTCAAACCTTGTTGGAATACTGCCACTTCATTTTCTTCAAGATTAAGTGACTTTCCAGTCATGTCTTGATAAACCGCTTCAGAGACAGCCAAGATATAGATATTAGGTGCTACTGCTTTTTGAGTACTTGGGTATAAGTCCAGCTGATTGTCATTTAGACTTTTGACTCCCATAGTATAGTACTGATAGACAGCTTTTTTAGTCACGGGTAAGTTCTGCTCTTGAGAAAACTCTGTCAAGACTTGATCTATTTGCTGACCATTCACACCCTTTCCTTGTAGACTGATATCATGAGGGAACATGGCATTTTGCATATATTCTCCACCAGCATAGATATTAGCACCGCCAGACAAGGTTACCAGAACCATGGTTGACAAGATTGTAATTGTTGCCAGACCAACAGCATTTTTTTTCATTCGGAAGATCAAGTTGGACACCGAAATCATATTATTGGGCTGATAATAATAGTTTTTTCTCTTTTGTAAGAAATGTAAAAATTTCGTGATTCCAGCATTGAAGAGAAGATAAGTTCCCAAAATGACAAAGAGAACTGCAACAAAGAACACAAGGATTGCTGCTATGGGATTAGTTACTCCTGATGCCAAGTAATAACCATAAATAAGAGATGCTAAACCTAAAATGGTTTGCAGTCCTAGGAAGCGACTTTTCTTTTCACCACTATTTTTTTCCTTGACGAGCTGGAGGGCATCTAATTTTCTCAAATACAAGCCATTTTTAATCATCAAGAAGAAAAATACAAAGCCATAGAAGAAAGTGACTAGGAATAGTACTAGAGGTTGAAAAGTTGAAGTCAAAACAACCTTCAGATCCATGATTTTCAGCAATAAAGCGTAAATCAACTGGTCAAATAAGAGACCTAGCCCCAGACCAATTATGAGTGTCACCAGCCCAAAGACTATCAACTCTATGACCACCATGATAAAGAGATGAAATCTATTCAGCCCCAACATACTATAGAGCCCTAATTCTTTGGACCGATTTTTAATGACAAAACTATTGGCATAAAAAACAATAATAGATGTGGTAATACTAACAATAATTAATCCTAGAGCCAAGACCATGGAAACGGCACTCGCTCCAGCCATTTCTGCCAAATGGGGATTAAAGGTCAGAGAGAAAAAGATGTAGGAAATAGCTACTGCCAGACAGGTCGCAAGGGCAAAGGGATAATAGAGCTTACGATTTTTCACCAAATTGGAAAGCGCAAGCTTACCGGTTAATCTAATCATGAGCACCCACCTCACTTGCCATGACAGTCAAAGTATCAGAAATCTCCTGGAACATCTG